>Ga0233438_10000868_pt1 | contig 36088 bp, 50 predicted proteins | sample SI_123_September_FD_182720 | JGI IMG/M metagenome (GOLD analysis project Ga0233438, IMG submission 182720) | Seawater microbial communities from Saanich Inlet, British Columbia, Canada - SI_123_September2016_10_MG | ecosystem: Environmental > Aquatic > Marine > Inlet | place: Canada: British...
ACGACGCCACTCGTGACGACTTTCAGTGCCACCACCAAACAATCCTTTCTTATTACTATCAGAAGATGATGACCTCTGTGATTCTAAGATAGCAGGATCGTTTGCACGATACTCAATTTCATATCCATCCTTACCTGCTTTAATAGTATAAGATGAATAATCTCCACGAGGAATATTAATTGTAGGAACCTGAGGAAGTTTTGGTTCTTCTGGTCTGTTAATAACATAACCAAGCAATCCAACATGTGCCAAGGCAAAGAGTCCACCTAGTGCAAGTGCAATAGACTTGCTCGGTGACTTGCTCGGTACTTGCGCGGTGACTTGCTCGGTCTCTTTATTTAAAATATCCATGATCAGAATGGCAATGCGCCACCAGTTGCAGATGGCAGTTCAGGTACTTCTGGCATTGCAGCGTCTAGCATCCCTGGAAGGGCACTAGTAACTGCTTCTGTTGCTGCCTTTGTTGCTGCTTCTGTAGCACTCTCAATGAGCGCATCCTTTTGTGTATACAGATAAGCACCACCCCCTACGATAGATAAAGAAACTAGACCAGATAACAACGCGATACCGTTAATCAATTTTTGCATCTTTCTTCTCCAATGTAGGTGCTTGTTTTGAATCGTCTTTCTTTTTAGACGCAACGACACCGAACGTCGCAAGCGTTCCCGTGAAGACGCTGGCTATAAAAGTCGGATCAATATTTTTTTGAGGAACGCCAGGTACAGTTACATAATTGAGAGTCAGAATTGCTGCTGACCAACCAAGAATAATAACTCGGACGAGAGTTGATACACCCTCATCCGCCCACTCAAATTTGTTCTCCTCCTTCTTTGGAGGGTTCTTTTCCTTCTGTTGTTCCATAAGATTCGGTAGGTATCTTTTTCTTGCCAATGTTATACTTTGACTCAAGTGCCCATTCACCTTTCTCTTTGTAAGAGATAATCTTAATTTGGCTCAGAGGAGCCTGATCAACAAAGGTATCTTTTTTAGGTACATCTGCTAGTCCCCAATCACATAGTAATTGGACGATCCTGTTTCTCCTCTGTACATCATTCTGTGATAGATTGGTTTTCTTGCCATCCAAGGCAAACAACTCCTTGAAATGGACAATATAATACTGCCCCTTCTTGTGAAGGATGTGGCAGGATTGATATAGTTTCCTTTCTTTCCTAGAAGCAACACCAATACGTGTCAGTGTTTCTCTCACCTTAAGAAAGTCATCAGGTTCCCTGAGGGTAACCTCAACCATATCATCTTTAGTCCATGGAATCTCCTTGTCTTCGCTCATGTCGTTCATTATGTCCTCCAGTATTCATTTTATCTTTAATATAGTCAATCTGATCACGAGACAGGATAGCAATTGCTTGCCTTGCTTTCTCTACAGAATACCCGTAGTATTTTTGTACAGTTTCAAGGTCCTCAATCTTGTCTTTCTTATCCCAAGGAGAAAATCTCTTCTTGGGTCTCACAGTATTTATAAAAAAGTCATACTGAAGTTTGGATGGTAAATTAGACCAACGATTCATCTCATTGGCATGCATTACAGTATCAATATGATGAGACATACACTTGTTAACAATGTATGCAGGATACTTCTTTTCTGCTGAAGCATCTTGATCCATCAGGTTCTCTTTGTTCTGATTGATACTGTTAAGATAATCTTTAAGTTGATAATTCATTCAAAAACTGCGGTGACACTTACAACTTGTGCTCCTGGATTACGAGCGAGAGCGACATTACGAGCGTCGTTATAGTCGCGGCAGATTACCTTCTCCTTAAAGACTGTACCTGCCTTATAGAGCGTGACTTCACACGTCATAGTTCATCAGAATGAGTTCCTTGCGTTCGTGCTGGTCCTTCATGTAGTCACCAACACTTCTCATAGTATAGGTCAGATCGTACTCAGATGCAACCCACCCCTTAAAACGATCTCTCACCATTTGGTTTGAGTTGTATGATACCATCTGACGGCAAACATAATTGTCACAAACTGTGGCAAAAGTGTCGTGGTCAAATCCCTTGTGCATATCACCCTTCTTACCATACAAGTTATCTTTGATATCGTATGGGGGATCTAGGTATACAAATGCCTCACGGTTATCATCCAGAAGAGCACCGTACTGATAGTTGGTGATCTGCCAATTCTCAATCAGTTTCTGATATTCTTTTAATTTTTCAATACCTCGCATTGAGAAGTTGGAATCGCTTGCTTGTTTACTGAAGGAAGATGCTTCAGTAAGACCAGAAAAACTGCACTTATTAGCAATATAGAAAGCAACACCTCTATCCAGGTTACTTTTTGTTCTGTCATTAATAACATCCTTAGATTCTAAAAATAAACCTCTGGCAGATTCTTGATCTGGATATTGAGACTTAAGTTCTTGCAACTTATATCCCAGTTCATACCCATTATCCTGCAATACTTTCCAGAAGTTTACAAGAGGTTCATACAAATCATTGACCCAAATTTTTAAGTTAGGATATTTTTGGGTAATATAAATGGCGACACTACCGCCGCCAAGAAATGGTTCTCTGTAAATAGTATAGTTTGAGAGGTCTGGAATGTGTCGTGCCATCATTTTTACTGCACGACTCTTCCCACCAGGATAACGAAGAGGAGTTTTTAGGGAACTCATAGATATCCTGGTGCTGGTGCGAGTTCAACAGAATCAAAAATTCTATTCAAACTTTGAGCATAGACACGATACCCAGATCCAACATACAACTGTCCAAGAACTACAGATACTGTAGCAGCACCCCAGAAGTAATAATAAAATTTAGATTTAACTTGGGCTTTCACTTTGGTTTTCATAGGATTAGTTTTTTCTCTTCAGGAACAATGACAGATCCATACATTTCATTGTACTTAGCGACAACTGAAGGATGTGCTGTTGCTACATAGATGACATGATCCATGGATAGTGTAACATCTGGATTGTCTGGATCAATAACAGTTGCCCACTGCATGAATCCATAGGTGGTTCCTTGTGGAAGGACTGCCAAGCAGTTCTTTAGAGTGATGAGACCATTTTCCCAAGAAACAACCTCGGCAACAATTTCCTCTCCACTAACAATTCTTAGTAATTTTACATCCATTACTTAAATTCGCACTCCATCATAATGTTGGTTAGACTTGCAAGGAGATTAATCTCCTGGTCGGCAACAAATGCTGCCTTGTATTGGTACTCAGCAATAATTATAACCATTGCTGCTACCGACTGTTTATTTAGTTTGGTGCATAGAGTATCATAAATCTTACGATACAGGGAAGTGACATCGTTGTCAATGTTTTGAACTACCCACTTCTTCACTTTAGTAAAGTTAGTCTCTTTCAATGCACTGACTAGTTCATCTACTGAGGCGTCACTAATGACTGATAAGATCCCACTATCAATTGTACCTACAGCAGAATACTTTTGAAGTTCATTCAGAACACGACGCCAATCAGGGAAGTACTTCTGAACTACAGATGCAACTACACTAGCATCATACTCAATGTTCTCTTTCTTTAGGATCTCAAGTACACGCTTAAAGAAAGTACCTGCAAGTATCTTCTTATCTTGACCTGATACACCAAAGTCTACGACCGCACACCGCGAATGCAGAGGTTCAATAATTCGGTTCTTGTAATTGCAGGTAAAGATGAATCGGCAGTTCTTTTGGAACTCTTCAATTCCTGCACGGAGAAGCATCTGTACATCAGCAGTCGTGTTGTCTGCCTCATCAATGATAAGAACTTTGTGACGACTAGTAGAAGTGAGAGACACAGTACTGGCAAAGCTCTTTGCCTTATCGCGGATAGTATCCAAGAAACGTCCTTCATCAGAACCATTAATGACATAATAATCTGCGCCTAACTCATTGCATAGTGATTTAGCAACTGTAGTCTTACCGATACCAGGAGGACCAGAAAGAAGAAGGTTTGGAATCTCACCATTGTCAAGGAACGATTGGAAGTTATTCTTGACTTGATCAGTCAGAATACAATCTTTAATTTTGAGGGGACGATATTTCTCCACCCAAAGGAAGTCATTTGCCATTGTTGATGCAGTTTGAATTGATCTTTTGGATATTATAGTTGCAGCTTATGATCGTCTTTCTAGAACTTGATTGTAGAGGAGGAGATCTGTGAGGTATACTAGCAGGGAACACTATGATGTCTCCCTCAACGACATCTGGTTGGAACCTTGTTCGTGTTTCAGGAATCCAGAACTCAGTACAATCAGTTGGATCTTCCAACTCAATATAGTATACCATACTCAGAGTAGACATGGCGTGGATATGCCATCCATGTGTATCGGATTTGTTGTATTGCTGATACCAACCGTTGTATAAACTAAAATCTGATATACAATAGTGCCGCATCATGTCTTCATAGACAGAATTAAGATTACTATGAAGGAGTCCTAGATATTGTTTTTGATCTATGGACAGTTTTTCATAGTAATCTGTTTTTGCAATAGAATCATTGCTATCCTTGAACTCTTTTCCAGGAGAGTATTTAATACTATGGAGTAATCCTGATTTGAGATCAGGATGTAGTGAAAAAGAGTGCTTGAATATCATTGATTTGGTTCTAAGGCAATCCAATAACGTGCGTTGAATTTATTACTACCTTCAAAGTATGCTACGTTGTGCTTACTTACAGTGACATTATAGTCATCATCAATCAACTTAAGGTTCTCAATCTTAAAGCAATAGCAAAACTCTCCATCACTCTCACCAACTTCAATAGCAAATGTATTTGAAGTTTCATTCTTCTTATCAGTCACACAAAGTTTTAGCAGTCCGTTTTCTGCATACAAGCAGAGATCAGGAACTCCATAGACTTGTCCTGCTCTTGTTAGATCTCGCAGTACAGAAGACGAAAGTTTAAACTTGACATCTTCAGACGGCATCTGAAGTTCTTTGTCTGGTGGTTGTACGATTACATCAGGGTCAGAGTAGAAGAAGCGAGTTCGCGACGTTCCACTACTATTGCTGATAGAGAGATACTGAGTGTTACTGGTGTCAAAGTTTGGTTGATCAAACAAACGAATGCATCCTAGGAACTGAGACAGATCATAGATAGAGATCTGCTTGTCAAAATTCTCCTCAATGTCAGCAGTACACATAATGTTCTTATTAACACTGATGGTACTAAGTTTATTACCAGGGTTAATAACAATAGATTTGTTGATGCTACTAAAGTTATTCAGTAGATCAATAGTTTGTTGAGAAAGGACAGTCATTGTGGGTAGTTTTCAGTCGTTTGAGATTTGTCGGAAAAGTGAAGGAGGAGGAGACCGTAGTGTAGGATCTTGATAATGTCACGGCGAGCAGTGCCCTTACGGTCATAGCGAGAAGCATACTTCAGGATGTTGCTACGGCAGAATGCCTCAGCGTCTCCACATGCTTCAATCAAATCTAACGTTTGAATTGCATCATTGCCTGCAGAATAGTGTTGCCCATAGGTTCCTGTAATGTAGTCCTTAAGTTCTTTGAGGAGTTCCTCTTCGTTGTATTTGTTTGTCATGAAGGTGACAGTTCACTGACGATTTCTTCATCTGTAGTATACTCGGTTTCTTCTCCTGAGTCAACCATTGAATACAGATCTAGGAAAGATTGCTTGGTGTCATCGTCAAATCGGTTGATGCAGCAGTTGACTGCTTTAAGACGATCACCAAAGATATCATATGCTTGTGAGATATGTACTAGACGACGGGTGGTGATGATTTCATCAACCCCACCATCATAAAATGTTTTGCGGATAGCGTTAGCCCACTTGACTAGTTTCTCTGCAAAGTCAATATCACATCCAACATTCAATAGAATCTTAGATTCTGTGACTGCACTTGGATAAGATTGCTCAAATGTAATAGGGAAACGCTCAAGGAATGCTTCGTTCAGCACGTTGGTGCCGATAAAGCGACCGTCATCAGAACCCTTGCCCTTAGTGTTAGCAGTGGCGATGACGTTGAATCCTTCCATGGGAGTTACATATTTACCAATCTTCTTCAGAAACACCCCTTTACCTTCAAGGATGGACTGGAGACAAAGAATTTTGTTGGAAGCAAGGTCAACTTCATCCAGTAGCAGGATTGCTCCTCGTTCAAGTGCTTCAATGACAGGTCCGTTATGCCAAACAGTTGCCCCATCAACAAGGCGAAAGCCACCAAGCAGATCATCTTCATCAGTTTCAATAGTAATGTTTACACGGATCATCTCACGTCCTGCTTTGGCACATGCCTGCTCTGCAGAAAGAGTCTTACCGTTTCCAGATAGTCCAGTAATGAACACTGGATAGAAAATATTTGATTTAATTACTTTATATACATCAGCAAAGTTACCAAAAGGTACATAGGATTCTTGCTTCAGAGGAACCATAGACTCTGAAGTAACTGCTGCTGGTGCTTGATATGCTTGCTCTAGTTCAGTTACAGACAAGTCCCACTTGCCGCGGCCAGTTTTATACTTTTCAAGACGCTTGACTACTGTAGGCACAGACACACCAAAGGTGGATGATGCAGAACGAATTGCATCAGAACCAAATTCATCTCCATATGTCTCTGACAGATAGGAAACGATTGTGTCTGTAGTAAGTTGGGACTTGCGAGGCATCGGTTTCTCTCTGTTTACTTTGTAAGTATAGCAGTTATGGTTTGGGATCGCAAGTGACAGGGTGACAGATGCTCAGCTGTCTACCTTGTATCGGATCGTGATCTGATGGTACACTTGATCTCTATCATCACTATTATATACATTACAACGTTCTACCTTAGCATCCAATAGTTTCTCAATATTATTGAGTTGCCATTCAGCAGCATACTTCTTGAATCCATCGTCCATCCAAGTCTTATTAGAACCTGGTGTGTTAAAATCATCCATTATTCAATACCTTTAGGGAAAGCGTCAATCTCAGTCAGTTCATAATCCCAATCTTCCATGACTGTATTAGCATAGAAACGATCAGATAGCATTTCAATTTCTTTCTCAGCATACTCTCTGGTCGGTGCTTCCAACCAAACATCAATCACCTTACCAAGTCTGAGTTTCTTAATATTTAACTCAGACAATCTTCTACTACCATCTCTCACAGCATTACCAGGAGAGTCATCAACCTGTGATCGTAGTCGGATGAATATCAGTGCTTTAAATTTCATTATCAAATCCAGTCAGGTTTGTTGTAAAGATGTTCATAGCAAATGCGTTAAAGAAATCACTAGGAGGAATGTAATCATGATAACTACATCCCAAGATTTTGTCCTTATGAAGTAAGGAATTGAAATACTATCACCCACCAATTGCAATACAACACCAACTGATGTATTGATATGGAGAATGATAAAATAAGCAATGATCACAAGACCACTGCCCAACACTCTCATTGGGACGAAGACTGACATTTTTTAGATTTTAACCAGCATGGTTTACAGAGAGGGATCATCCTCAATTGAGGGCACTGATTTGCTGGTGTCATCTTACCACACCCAGAGCATTTTGTCTCCCACATTTTCATAGTGTTCTCTCAAGTCTTTCAGTTGGTTGATCTGGGAAGTCCCTAGGACGACTATCCATAGCATTGTCAGTTTTAGGAGAACCTTCATTCGCCTTCATGGTATGTTGATAGTTTGGTCGTGGGTATCTCATGTAAAATGGATCAGGCATCCAGTATGTTACCTGCCATTCTTGTTCGGGACATAGATCAAGATGCTTCTCTACACTATGGGAGAAACTACCGAGTTGAATGTACCCATCATGAGTCATGCATCTGCCGTTGCCAGCATCAACCAAGAACATCATCTTACTACTCATAGCACTTCTTGCTCTGGGTTGAGGTTTTTCACGAATTGCACAGGATCCTTCTCAGACTTATGTGCCCAATGATACCGCATACGTTCAAAAATTGGGTTCCATGTGGGGACACAGACATAATCAGACTTTTGCTTTTTCATCTCTTATGTTATACCAAATTGCTAATGTATATCTATCAGAATCTTTTACTGTATTAACTCCATGCTCATAACATTTTCCATCAAAATATAATGTTCTGCCAGTTTTAGGAGGGACTTCAATATCATTAACAATATATGTTTCACCACCAGCAAAATCTTGATTTAGATATGTAACTGAAGACAAAACTGTTTTGTCAGAAGATTCATCAAAATGTTTTGGGTGACCTGAAGTTGGAGGTCGTTTTGCAATCTCACACCATTCAATTACATAAGAAGATTCACGAATAACTTTGAATAGAATGTCTAACACCCGCTGATTTGGTGGAGGTTTAATCGTCATTCTATTATAATCTAACCATGGACGATGGTCCTGAGGATTATCTTCATAGAATTCAATTAGGTAATCACAATCTACTTTAGAGATTATGTTATCAGCAATAATAATTCTATCCCTCACTAATCTCTTTGCCTCCAATCATCAGGTTTTTCTTGGTGAAACCAACTCTTAATATCGTCAGCATCAGTGAACCCCATTTTATGATTGGATGGATCGGGGTCTCCTAAACCCATCCTATTCAGAAAATCATCGGTACTACCTTCTTCAATTTCTTGAGAAGATTGTCTTCGTGCTTTTTGTAACCAGTCTCTAGCAGTAGTGTGACTCTTTGCCAACTTCTCTGCCCAGATCATATCATCTAATTTTACCTCTTCACCATTTGCAATACATTTACAAATGAACTCTAAGCGCAGTCTGTACTGTGTTGATAACATCTTTGTATTTACATATTTAGTGAATCGGTCGCTATGGTCTCTTGTCCAGAAGTTGATTTTGATGTTGGGTGTGGATACCCAATCATAAAAGCATTCTTGTATGCCTTCTGGAAGTTTATACAAGCTTGCATTTGAGTATTAGCATAGACATGACCAGAGTATTTTCTCTCGTCACCCTTATAATAATACTCAAAGTCCCATCTAGTTTTCATGCGATTTGCTCAACAAACTTATTTAGTATAGCTTTATTGGTCATCTTTGATCCCATATGTTTTTTAAAAGCACGGGTAAGTTCACTGGCAGTAACGGTTTCTCCTTTAACTTTCACATCAATATCTTTGGTGCTTGCTCCCATATTATGTGATGAGTAAATAAACAACTCAGTGTATCCGTAATTTTTAATAGAACAAAACTTATGCTTTGACCAATGCTTGTCTTGAATCTGTTGCTCATCATACGTTAGAGTATTCTTGAGGATCCAATTCAAGTCACGTTTGTCACCGATACGAATACCAATCCAATTATAGTCAGTATTGTTCTTGAAGTATTCAACAATTTCACGGGTAGTATAATTTGCTTCAGTCTTAATTCTTGATGAGTATCCCGTTTTAGGATCTCTCACGATAAAGACTTTGTGACAGTTATGGCAAAGATAATCTTGACGGAAGTATGTCTCGTGCTCTGCATCACTTCCAGTCTGGTAAGAGTAATTGAATTGAGTTGTCTCTCGCACATAACTTAGTGGATTAGATTCTCCGTCACTAAGAACAATGACGTTAGTCTTCTGAACTTTCTCAATTGCTTTGAATTTCTTTACTACATCTGGAGTACAGATAACTGCATCCGCTAATGGAGTACCACCAAGTCCATATCGTGGATTCATAGGAACTCCAAAGGAACGATGCATGTTCCATACTTGCGCCCACACATACTTCATCATCAAGTCAAGTTCTTTACTCTTCATCTTAGAAGAAAAGAATTCAAACAACTCAAAGGTTGGACAAATACCCAAGATATTATTCTCAAGTTTAAATGAATCTTGGTGCATCAAATTAGATCTTCTTGTTCCACCCCAACCATTTGTAAATGCATACACACGGAAAGGTATATTAACTTTCTTACAGAACCAAATAAGATTGTAAGTTTGTTTAATAGTATCCGTAAGAAGAGTACCTGTATTGGTGTTTGAGTTCATAGAACCTGACCAATCAAGGTACATAATCAATCCATGATTCTTTCCATCAGAAACTACAGAGGTTTTCTTAAAGATATCATCGGTGAGTTTATACTTATAAATTGAATTTGTATCAATAACTCCAGTACGTGATGTCTGAGCACGAGCATAGGCATCAGCAGACTTCTTCATTTCAAACTGCTTGACAAGATAGTTTACAGTTTTGGTAGAAGATTTGTAGAACTCATAGTACTTTCTCTCGTTAAACTTCTTCTGTCTTTCAATATTTTCATTGTAATTAGAATCAGGAACCTTCTTATTATAGAAGGAACCTAGGTCTTCAAAGACTTCCTTATAAGGTACTATAACATTATCAATGTTGATCTCAGGTAGATCTAAGTATACCCACTCCTTAGCATTATCATCAACTAAATCTTGCTGAGATTGTACAGAAGCAGCATCAGTAATACTCTCCATCTCATCTAGTTCATCTTCCCACTTCTCGTAACTGGGAGTGCCTAGATCTGCATTTTCTTGTTCTCTCTTTTCTGCTTCCTCAAGCATCTCTTCGTGAGTCATTTCCTCTTCTGAATCTGAGGGGAATGACTGCTGCTCCGTAGTAGATGGAGAGTACTCAGTGTCGCTATCTGTTGCTGTACCAGTTCTAGTCTTTGGTTGTTCTATTTCTTTTTCATCTTGCTTAGACTTAATCCACTCAGCCAAGTCCTGAGAAAGTTCTAAGACATCTTGGAAGGTTCGTGTGTTAGATGCACGAAACACCCATGGTTCTTCTTCTGGAGAGAATACAATCTCTACAAGAGATCCAATCTTGAAGTGTAGATTGATACGATCAATAAGAGATAGATCGGATATATAACGGTTAGCAATTCCAAAGAAATCTTTCTGATGCAGTTCAGAATAACCACGATAGAAAGACTTCTTCAGTCCTGGATATGTTACCTTCATCTTACGCTCAATACGAGCATCCTCTAAGACGTTGATAAAATCCTTTGGGGCACCACTGTAATCTACATTAGGAGTATACAGAGCATGTCCAACTTCATGACCTACTAGGAGGTCATACACGTCGCCACTGACATCTTTCCAGATTGGCAGGGCAAGAACACGGCGATCAACATCAAAGTAAGCAGTGGTAATCTTACGATGCTCCACCTGAAGATTTTCAGTGGCCAGAAGTTTGGCGAGTTGCCCTTTAACTTCCGTGTTGACTGCCATAGGATCCTTGCTGTTGTACCTATCATAACTCATTGGACTCATCCAAGCAAGGGGGTGTGTGACAGTTCTATTTGTGCATGTACCTGTGAGGGTTCTTCAGCGAGTCGCAGCAGTAGAATGCTATCGGTGCCATCATCAGTGCTGAAGCAGTGGCAAGGATGATGGGGTGCTGTCCAAGGAAACCTACTAGATTATGGATCATAGGATAGTTTAGAGAAATCGTTTACCTTCTCAAACTTAATAGTTCTCATAAATTTGTCAACTAAAATTTCACCTTTGTGAGAAATTACAAACAAATTTGTAGTATCACCCAGACCTCTAAGAATTTTTAGAAGTTCTCCAGTTGACGAGTCATCTAATGAACTATCAAATACTTCATCTAAAATCAAAAGATTTGTAGATGCAGAGTTTTTCATTCTTGCTACTTCACGCCAGGTAAACAATAAGGCAAGGTCAATCTTCTGCTTTTCTCCTTCAGAGAAAGAAGAGTATGTAAAGTCGTCTCTGAAACGAGACTTAATAACCTCATTGAATTCATTATCTAAAGTGAAGTTAACATAGAACTCCATACTTTGAAGATATTTATTAATGAGTGTATTGAAAATAGGAATATACTTATTGATTACTGTAGATTTTATTCCAGAATCCTTTAATAGATGGGATACTGTCTGGTATTCCATAATCTTTTTGTTGATATCAGCACAATTATTTTGTGTTGTTAGTAGATCTCTGTTGAGAGATTCTAGAATTTCTTGTTCTGCCTGGATGTTTGGGCGACTCTCTTGAAGAACATTTATCTGTTTCTCTAATGCGATAGATTCTTTTTCGCAACGATTGATATCACGTTCTAGATTAACTAGAGTATTCTTTAGATCAATAACATCTTTATTAGTTTCAGTCAATGCATTGACATCAACCAAAGTTTTTTCAATATCAATTTTAAGTGCCTCAAGACCTTTGGAAAATTTACTCTCTTCCTCAGATAGATCTTCACATCTCTTCTGCTTGAACGACGTATCAATATCTTGTGTGCAGGTAGGACACACATTATTTTCTGAAAAAAACTTTAGTTCTTTCTTTACAATATTCTTTTTACTACTGATTTTAATTTTCAAGTTCTTTAACTTTTCCAAAGAACTGTTAAGGGATTGAAACTTTAGCAGTTCTGTTTCTTTTACCTTGATATCATTTTCAATGGGTTTTAGTTGTTTTTCAAGTTCTTTTATTGTATTTTGTTTAACTTTTATAGATTCTTCTTTTTCTTGTACTCTCTCATTGTTAACTTGTTCAAGTTTCGCAATACTTCTCTGTTGAGAATTTACCTTACCTTCTGCAAGTTCTAGAAGATGATTGCAGTCGCGACTACTATCATAACTATCACGCATGCGATCTTTCAGTAGACTATTCATAACCGAAAAGATTTGAATGTCAAGTAGATCTTCAATGACTTCTCTACGATGAGCACCAGGAAGTTGCATGAAAGGTACGAAGGTACTGCTACCTAAGATAACAACTTGGGTGAAAGACTTGAAGTTTAATTTGAGAATTGATTGCTCAAGATATTTTTGATAGTCTTTGTTTGCTGCATCCTGATCAATCAGCTGACTATTTTCAAAGATCTCAAACTTACCAGGTTTGATAGTGCGTCTTACTAAGTAATCTTTTCCATTAGTACTAAACTCAACCTCAACTACAGTTCCTTTCTCATTGATCGTATTGACCAATTGAGGTTTATTAATCTTGCGAAAGGGTTTGTTAAACAAAACAAAGCACAGAGCGTCTAGCATAGTAGACTTCCCTGCGCCATTAGTACCGACAATAAGAGTTGACATCTCATCGTCCAAGGTCAGTTCAGTGAATTGATCTCCAGTACTCAGGAAATTTTTCCACCGCAACTTTTTAAACGTAATCATACTGGAGGGATAACAAGTTCGTCAGGTTCAATAATACCGTATGAGTAACCATACTGGTGACAGTTTGCAACAACAACGTCCAGATCAATTTCATGGACTTCTAAATATTCGTCCTCAGGATCTTCTCTTGCTTCTAATAGAACAAGATATCTCCGAGCATCATCTTCTTCTTGAAATATCTGAACTACTTTCTTTTTTTCTTGAGTGCGAACAGCATACACTCCTTCAGTTTTTCCATCTACTAGAATGAACATGCTTCTACATACAACGACTTCATGATAGATTTAATGCTATCCTTGTTTGCTTTGATCTCTATATCATCTATGTAGGTCTCAAGAAGTGAGAGTGTGTCTTCGGTTTCTACAACTTCAATTCCACTTTCAAGTTCAACACCAAGGTCCTCAATGATTTTCAAGTCTGCAACTTCTGCACTTTGCATCTGACGAATGAACTGATCAAATTTTACTTGATCACCTTTGTCTTCAACAATCACTTTGACATAAGTACCTTTCAGTTTATTGAAATCAACTGATACTGTATCATTGTAGTATACTTTATGGAACATGTCAAATGGATTACGGTAAAACGTAGTCTTCAGAGTGTCCGTATCAAACACATGGAACCCACGCTTCTGTGCATAATCATTCCAATACAACTGGTATGGATTACCCAAGTAATTTACATTACCCTTGTTGGATTTTTGGTGGTAGTGACCAGTATATACTTTTTCAAATTTATTGAAGATGTTTGGGTCCATGCCCATAGTCATCACTGCTCCAGGATGTGCCTCAAATCCATTTAGTTCAAGGTGTCCCATGCATACTTTTGCATCAGTAGATGCTAATTTTCCCAGAACTTCTGCATGATTTTCATCGCAAATCCAAGGGAGAAGGAGTATAGGAAGACCACCATACACAACACGGGTAGGGCTAGTGATGACATTGATGTTTGAGTATCCTGAAAGTAACTCATCGGGAGCATTGATTCGTAGAGTATTCTTGTAATAGATGTCGTGATTACCTACTAACATGTCCATCTTCACTCCAAGATCAGCAAGAGGAGTGAACCACATTTCTTTTGCCTCATCAAGAGACATGAAGTTTATACTTTTTCTTTTATCAAAGGTATCACCCAGACAAATGATATTGGTTATACCATGTACCTTGATGAATGGGATTACGATTTCTGTATAAAATTTTCTGTACATGTTAATGTACGCTTGGTGATCGTTCCGTACACCAAAATGCTGATCAGTAATAAGGAGGATCTTCAAATCAGTATCCTCTTGAGTTAGTTTCTACTCTTGCTTTAATTTGATCGTATTCTGAATTTGAATCCCCATCAATAGTAAAGACTTCACCAGCACCAGACTTTTCAATAATCTTATCTCGGATCTCCATCTGTCTTTTTTCTTTAGCAATTCTTCTCAAGAATGCAAAGTAAACAATTTGTGTGAAGTATGCAAATGGATTACTAGACTTTGCTGGATCAAAGTTATCAATATACTGAATACAATTTTCAATACCATCACAAACCATATCATCTTTATACATGTAGTTGATAAAGTTAGGACGATAGGAAAGATGAGTTGCAATCTTCAAAAAGCAACCACCAATATAATTACTTACTCTTGGTTTAGTCTTACCTGCATCTGCAGCACGTTTAACTGATGCACGATACTTCTCAAGCTCTGCAAGGAACTCTTTGTTATTAAGGTAGTGTTCCTTTTTTCTGGGAGCCATTGGTTTAGTATACATGTGTACCAATTTTGTTATTCACATAATAACAGGAATTCCTAATCTTGTCAACAAGCTTGACAGATCTCTGTTTTCTCTGTAGAATAACAATGTCAGATGTGAAAGACCACTATTAGCTGTTACCAAATAGATCTTCTAGTTTCTTTCTTGCCTCTTGAATCTTACCTAAAGAACCTTCGTTATCAGTAAGAGTTACTTTATAGTTGTCGGGTATATTGGACGTGGGGCGCGAGACCGTATCTTTTTTCCCTGTGGCGAGGAAGGCTTCATATACAAAGACCATCTCTTTAGAAAGAGCAGCCATAGTTAGAATTGTATCCGAACTAATAATATAAAAATCTTCGTCAGAAAAGTTCTGCCACTTGGTAAATCCAAGACCTCTTACTGCTTTTTCTCCATCAATCTCTTTGGTAAAAGTTTGCACCAAGAGAGGATCTTCTAAGTACACTAACTCTTGATTAGTAGTGTCATCCAAAGATACTAGAGCTCTAGCAATTAGTTCATCACCATTAATTAGTTTGATAGAACAATGAAATTCTTCATCGTGTTTAACGTAAGTCAACATAGGTTATCTTAGTTTTACATCTATAATTTCGTAGTCAAATTTTTCTTCATTGTATACTTTAACTCTTTCAAATAAATGATTTAAAGTATAGTTCCTGAAGTTATTATGTGAGATATCGTCAGCGATATCGTATAGTGTTGCTTGTGATTTGTTTGCCCCTTTACGGAGAACTCTTCCAATAGATTGGAGGTTTCGGACTCTTGATTTTGAAGGTGATGCAAAGATCACATTATGTAAGTTTTTTATGTTGATGCCTGTGGAGAAGGTTCCGTACGAAGCAATGATAATACTCTCATTAGAGATCTCAGTTAATTCTCTAATTTTCTCTCTATCCTTAACATCAACACCGCCATGAACTAAATATACAGGACGTTGTATGTTACTATTTAGCAGATCAAAAAGAGGTTCCCCGTGCTTCTCCACGTAGTTGTACAGAACAAGAGTGTTACCTTTCAGATCTTTTGCTAGGTTAAGTATAAATTTATTCCGCTTTTCATTAGTGACAATATATTCAATCTCATCCTGATACGATGCAAAACTTTGATATTCATGCTTCAGTACTAATACTTTAACTTCAAGTTGTGCAACCTGACCTCGCTTCATCAACTCTTTAGTTCTAGTAACCTGAGAACATCTACCAAAGACACCCTCTAATACTAACTGATTAGTTTCAGTTCCATCAAGAGTACCTGTAAACCCTACTCTATACTTACACTCATGAAGCTTACCCATCAAAGAAGTGAGAGATTTAGCTTTGAAAAGGTGTGCCTCGTCACCGATGACAACATCAAACCTGTCAAACCACTTACGCGGTTCCTTGTAAACAGATTGCCAAGTGGTAATTACTACCTGATGGTCCGTGTATTTTTCTTGCCCCGCATATATCTTGTGGCAATATTTGGACGCCGCCCATCCATATTCCTCAAAGTCCTTGTACATCTGCTCCACGAGAGAAGTAGTGGGGACTACGATGAGAACACTGCGGTCTACGTTGACATGGAATCTCGTGATAGCATAGATCATCAAAGACTTACCGCTCGCAGTAGGAGACAATAGTAACCTGCGGTTATATCTTAGTGCTTCATAAATTCCTAGTAGTTGATAGTCTCTTGCTTTGTATGGAATGTTTAATGCTTTAACAAATCCATATACGCCTTCGGGAGTGATTAGTTCATTCTCTTCTTTAGGGTGACCAAAGAATTTACATTGCTCATAGTCAAAAGAATAACCCTTATCAATACACCAGTCAGTCAGATAATCAATCAACCCAACATATATCTCTCCAGTACCAGGGGAGTAGAGTCTAATCTTACCGTCCCATTTTTTGTACCTAGCATTTTTCTGCATGAACTTTGCCTGAGGTACTTCAAAGGTGAAGTAGTCAGACAGTTCATAATTTACATGAGGTTCCGCTTCAATCTTAAGGTAAACCTCATTCTTCTTACGAATTTTTAGATCTGCCATAAGGAAAACACATAATACAATTGCAGTTAAAATCCTGCTTTAAATTTTTCCCAATCAATCGCGTTCTTAATTTGATAACCACGATTGTTGATCATTCGTAGGACTGAATCCAAATAATTCAGACACACATCTATGTATGCTAACTTGGAGCGGCATTTTTGAACATCGCTATCTGCATTGATGAAGGTTTCAATCTCATCTCTACTAGTTAGTTTTAAGTCAAAGGGAATTTCGGAATAAACTTTTGCGGGTGCTTTACCCTTATAGTAAATCCACTTATCTCTCATGAGAATATTAAACTCAGTCTCACGTTCAATCTTTAATGTGGAGAAAGTATTGAGTAGTGAGTGATACTTTGCATGTAGACTTGGGATCTTTGATGACTCTTCGCAGTAGAGATCAGTATCAATCTTACTGTCCTTATCCCACATTTTTTGTAGTTCTTCCAAGTTCATGATCTAATACCACGGATCTGGTACTTCATTTTTAATGCCTGAAGCATCCATGCTTCGGCTAGGGTAGCTGGACCCAGTTTCAGTAATGTCCAACTCTTCTCGCTCAGGTCGGGATCGGCCAGAGCTCTCATTTTCCAATCTGGTAGCATAGCAAAATTTGTTCAATAACCAAGAGATCATACGGTTCTTCTCTTACCACTGTTAATGGCACGGATTTCGTACAAGGTATACCTGAATGTTACTTCCGCACTAAAGAAATTGTTGTCAGTCTGTGTGACATCAAAGCTAATCGTTGACAGATTAGTGGGGAAGGCATCTTTAAACAAACACTCAAACTGAGCATTCATATTATTATTTAGGGCGATCAAAGTAACGTCACTCACAAGACTTCTGATTGGATCTGTCACATCTCCGATCCTTTTACTCCTGATCCAATCCGCTCTTTCCTGAAGATCACTTGGAGTTCCTAATGCTCGCATCCAGTTATGCAGTTCCAAATAGTTTTCCAAATTCTCATCAATCAGGAATTCTATAGTAAGTTCTCCGTATTGAATGTTACCATCAATTGGATACTGAACCAATCCCCTGGTTGGGATTTCAATTTCACCAACAGAAAGAGTTGGGATATTTGCAGTCTGGCACAAGAATGCCGTCTTGGGTGCTTTGTCCAAGACTAGTTTGAAACCAATAGGAGACAGAAAGTTTTTATTCTTTAGTTCCTTTTCGTACCAAGTGGCAGCCATAGCTCTACGCTTTTTTACTATTTAGTGTATGTTTCGTTTCCCGTAACTAGAAAGTCCAGTTCGGTATCATACAGAAGTTGCAAAGCCTCACTTATACTTCCTGCTATAGGATCACCACCATTGTTTAATGATGTATTGAGTAGCATAGGAAGTCCAGTAAGTTTTTCAAACTCAGTGAGCAACTCATAAAAGTCTTCCTGATCTGCAGTTACTGTCTGAGGTCTACAAGTTCCATCTACATGTGTGATAGGTGCAAACGCTTCCTTATCTTTGACATCCATAACGTATAGCATATACGGAGAATCATATTCACAATCAAAATACTCACTACACTTTTCCCTAAGGACAGATGCACCAAAAGGTCTGAAGGGTTCTCTATGCTTTACTTTCAAATTTAGTTTATCCTTACCACCTTTAATGGTTGGATTCATAAGGATACTTCTATTTCCTAATGCTCTAGGTCCAACTTCACCATGACCTTGATACCATGCGACTATATTACCTTGAGCTAGAAGTTCTGCTGTTGATTTAATTGTTAGTTTGGAAGGACGTTCTTTCGGCGCTTCATCCGTTTGCCAGAACGGATACCCCTCTTTCTTAAACTCTGGTTGTTTGTATTCTTTTCGGAGTAATTCAACGATCCCCAAAGATAAACCTTCATCACTTGCATGTGCTGGTATGATGAGATTGGGACGTTTCTTTCTAATCCTACTGTTGATAATAGTGTTGAGAGCGACTCCTCCTGTATAAGAAATTCTATCAGTCTCTTTCGTATTTTTGGCAAAATAATCTTCTATAATTCTTTCTGAAATTGTATGACAAATTTGAATATGGTTTCTCATCACTCTTTCGTTGTCATAGATTCTTTCCATCATCGGAAAGTTCCATAGTCTACGGTGATCTTTCATAGTCAAAGGTCCTAGACGATTATGGATATCATCTATTTCTTCTTCGGGTACATTACCATATCCTTTGAGTGCCATTATCTTTCCCGCCATATCATATGAAACTCCTCTCAAACGGAGAAGAGCACCAGTGTCACCCATAGCAGTACCAAAACTAGGATGAGTTTCATATGAAGCGCAGTAAGTGCGATGGTCGTTTCTGAAAATACTTTGGGATAAATGATCATCACCAAACCCATCGTATACCATATCTACATCAGATTCCCCGAGCATCCAAGCACTTAGTGCGTGAGCATAGTGATGATCTACACGATAGATCGGTCCCTTGTATCCCATCTGTGTGAAGAGTGGGATTTTAATTTCTTCAAATAATTCTTGCTCATTAGTTCTAATAGTTTTATATTTGTGACAGTCAAGTGTAATACCAATAGCATCAATTTCACTAAGGGGTACACCCCATTGTAAAAATTTCTTATACCAACCTGTCAGGTTCCTAAATCCAACGTGTTTAAGTTGGAGATCTCTTTCTAACTTGTAATAATATACCTTGTCATCTACAGTCAAAGTTATATTAGTATCATGATCACAGAGTCTCAGACCTAGGAACTTCATAATTATGCAATAAAAAAAGGACCCCGAGGGGTCCCTTGTATTTATATGTCCGTTAGGACCTATATCACATCAGGTTAGCAACCTGAACGCGACGGTAGTAACGGTTAGAGTTGGCGGTCAGAGCGCCAGAACCCTGAGTAAGACCTTGAGCGAAAGGATTGGAGACCATGCCGTAGCGAGTCTTGAAGCCAATCTTGGGCTGGAAGGTGTCAGGGTTGATTGCACGAACCTGCTGGAGGGGTACATATGGGCAGTAGAAGAGACCAGCGTCATAGGCGCTAGAACCCTTATAACCAGCAACATAGAAGTGCTTGTCACTTACGTTAGCAGAGTAAGGATCAACGTAGACCTTAATGCGACCGTTCAGAGTACCAACCAGGGTGCTGGAGGTGTCATCAGGGATAAGACCGTTGTTGCCGTTCAGTGCAGGGGCGTAGTCAAGAACACCAGCCATCGCAAGGGCAGAAGCAACGTCTGCAGAGCAGATCAGGATGTTGCCTTTCCCGCGACGAGTTTGCTGACCGATAGCGTTAGCATCACGCTCAATCTGGAACAGAAGTCCTTTGAACTTCTCAACAGACCAGCGACCGTTGCTGTCAACGTCAAGGTCAAAGATACCAGCAGCAGCGGTGTTGTTTTGAGCACCAGCAACAGCGTTTACATAGACGGTACGGACAACTTCACGGTTGATTTCAGCGAGGATCTCGGTGCTGAGGATGTTGCTCAGCTCGGTCTCGGCATCCAAACCATGAATTGCCTTGAGGTCCTGAGCAAGCTCAAGACTGTACTCAGCCTTCAGGGCGCGTGATTTGGCGGTTACAGTAACCTTCTCAATGCTGAAACCCATCTCACGGAAGTCGGTTCCAGACTCGCCAAGTGCTTCAGAAGCGGCAGTAGCCATGCCTTGGGCATCGCCAGTCAACTCATAGGTTCCAGGGGAACCATCATTGAGGAGAGCAGGGTTGGTGCCTTCTGCATCGTTGTTGGCAGAACCTGATGCACCAGGATCGTAGGTGGAAGACGTGTCGCCACCAGAGAAACCAGCGTTAGGCTCGTTGAAGAATGCTTCGTCATAACCACCAGTAGCAGGGTTAGTAACTGTACCGTAGTTTGAACGCATTGCGAAGATCAGTCCAGTAGGACCAGTCATCGGTTGAACGCCTGCGATGTCATAGGCGATCAGTTGAGGCATGGAGCGCCTGATCAGGGAGATCAGAACGGGGTCAAAACCAGCGACAGGACCTGTTGCGGTAGAACCACCACTGAAACCACCAGTGCCAGCGGCCATGGTAGGTGCTTCAGTCAGCATCTGCTGCTCTTCACGAGCGGCAAACTCTTGGTTCTCAAGCAGTTGAGCTACAACTGCTTTCTTGTGCGAGTCTTCAATTTTAGGGAGGGCCTCGTGCTCAAGCACAGGTGCCCACTTTTCTTGGAGTTGCTTTAGATCAGCCATTTTTTTATCTAAATTTAGTAGGGTAGTATTTACAAATAATTACGATTGGGACCAGCGGCTCAGGGCATCAACATAAGCGCCCATCGGACCATTATACTGGGTCTCCTCTACCAAGGGGTGTACATCTTCAGTAGGATCTACAGTAGCAGATTCCTTCCTAGTGAAGTATGACTCCTTAATAGTAGTGATTTTCTTATGAAAACCTTCTTCACTCTCAAACTCAACACCTTCTGCCAGAGAAGCGAGCTTCTCCTTTTGCGTCTCGGTTAAACCTACAGCGCAATCGTTCACAATTTCCATCTTAACAAAATCTCCAATTCTCTTATTCAAAGAAATATTGGACTCAATTTGCTCGTTGAGTTTTCCTTCCATGTCATCAATTTGTTCAACCATGCCATCAAGCAGGTTAAACTTCTCTTCTGGAACACCAACATGGTGCTCCGCGAAAAGAGCCTTGAGGCCAACCATGAACGACTCTGCAATTTCATTCTTAACGCCATGCTCAACAGCGAGGGTATTTTCCTCCATCCACTGTTGGGCGGCATAAGACAGGTAGTCGTCTACTTTGGTGGCCAATTCTGTTTTGATTTCCTCAACCTGTTCGGTTAGAGTAGCCTCAAATGCTTCTTGTACTGCAGCAACTTCAGCGTTAACCTTAGCGGTTACTGCTGCCTCAAAGATTGTTACTGCTCGCTCTCTGAAGTCTTCTGAGAGTTCTTCACCAGCGACAAGAGCGTCAACATCTTCAGTAAAGTCGTACTGGGTTTCAGCGAGCGTTTCTTCGCCATCTTCCTCTACGTCCTCCATTTTAGATGATGCGTCAGAAGGTTTAGTCTTAATAGACTTGTCTCCTTCTACACTAACGGGGGCAGAAGCTTTAGCACCAAGATTTGATGTGCCTTTTGCTCCCTCTTCGGTCTTGTTATCGGTGCCACCAATAGAGGTGGACTTTGCACCAGACGTGTCAATATTCTCACCTGGTTTCGCGCCTTTCTTGATAGCAGCGACACCAGTTGCAACATCTTCAGCCATCTGTGCTTCAAATTCTACGTCGCGGATATCGGACATGTTTGAATCTCCTGTAGTCAGCATTTGATTTATCTATGATTATTTATACTTTACAAACTTTGTAAAAAGGTTTTGAACGCGGAAATTTTGCGCTCTTGGATGTTAATAATGGTAGCCTGATCAATTTCTTGCTTCATTCTGGCAATATGTGCCTCTTTGAGCAATCCATTATCCCAAACCCATTCTTTGCCTTCCATAATTCCATCAACAAATGCATCAGGAGCAGACGGATCTGCTACAATGTCGGCAGCTGTAGCAAGCATAAAGTCATCCTCTACGATTGCCATGTCTTCTTCCTTACGAATGGAACCCATTCCTCTAGAAGAAACACCAAGTTTAACACCTTCATCTAAAAGTGACTTTGCAATGTTACCCATAGGGGTATCAAGCAGTTTAGCTTTACCGATAAAGTTATTACCTTCTTGAGCAAGATTAACGATCTTATGTGAAACCCTATCAAGATTGATAGAGGGACCATCGGGATGGCCTAGTTCACCAAGAGCGCGTCCTTTGCTAATGAAGTTCTCATCATATTTAGCAACTTCGCGAGCCAGTGTTTCAACTGGGTAGTATCTTCCGTTGCGATTTTTGATTCCACCTTGCAGAAAAACTCCTTCAATGAAGTGGGATTTTTTCCCATCCTCAGTTTCTTCTGCAAGGAAGTTAACATTTAGAATTTCTTCACTGATCAGTTTCATCTGTAGGTTCCTCTGGATTTACATCGTTTTCAATAGATGCTTCTGGTGGATCTTCTGGTAGTCTACCGTCAATCTCTACATCCGTTGGGGTGTCAGAGGCATCTGGAAGATTATCAGTAATTTCATCAGCAACTGCTTGAGCAGTATCATCGGGGTTAAATCCCCAACTCTGAGCAAACTCAAGTTTCTTTTGCTGAATCAACTCGTAAGATGATGCGCCTAAAGCGTTGTTAATTGCATCAATCGCATCTGCCTTATCATCAGCAAATATCTTATTTACGATATCGGTTGCATTTTCGGAAGCCATAATATTTATGATAATAATAGTACTATTTAGATCTGTCCTCGTTTTGCATCTTCCGCACTCAATTCATCATCTGAAAAAAGCGGTTGCTGCTCTGCGACTGGAGCACCTTCACCAGGTGGTAAAGCACCACCCTCAGCAGCCATAGCTGCTTCTTCGGCAGGATCAACGATAGTACCATCCGCCATCTCTACCTCAATTTGCTTATCAATTTCAGCAATTTCGGTGTCAGTATGCTTAAGTACCTGACGGCGGATATAATCAACACTAAAGTATTTGCCCACAAAGGGATCCATAGTGCCGACCAAATTCATACGCTCATTACGAATTTCAGTTTCCTTCAATTCATTGAAGTAACTATCAGCAATATAATTAATTTGGATATGATCTTTGTACTCATCCCATTCTTCAATAGAAATAACTTCTTTGAGAACTAGTTGAGTCTTAATCAGATCCATGAATAATTCACTGAATCTTTTGCGGAGACGAGCAATAAATTTTTGGAACTTAACTTCGTCTCTGGTGATCTCTGCAGCGCGTCCAATATTAAATGTAGTCTCTGTCTCTAGTCTGGAGGAGGGAACGTTGAGTGCTTTGTAAAGTTTCTTTTGAAAATACTTAACATCTTCAAGTTCACCAAGGTTTTGACCACCTGGTAAAGTTGTGATTTCAGTTCCTCTACCGCCCTCACGACGGGGTAACCAAAAATCCTCAAGCATAGACATAAACTTTTTATCGTCTCTGATCTCCCCTGTGCTAGCATCGTAAACCAACTTATTACGATAACGCCCCATAACTTCACGAAGATACTGTTCCGCCTTCTGTTTAGGAAGGTTGCCAACATCAATGTAAAAGATTCTTCTTTCGGGGGCACGGGATAAACGATAAATTACAAGAGAGTCTTCAATCATACGCAGTTGATTCACTGCCTTGATTGCCTTATGTAGATGTGACAGTACCATGTTCTTATTAAGATCCATGATACCACTATGTACATAAGTGATAGAATCAGGTGCGATTTTAAGACCTTGCCCACCAGCAGAAGTATTCTTTAGTCCCTTAGGATTGAAAAGGAAATATTCTGCTTGTCTCTGAGTCAACGCTTCGTTGATGTTTGTTGCAGGACGAGTAGGTTTTGATTCCATCTCTGAAATCTTACGAATCTTACGGGGATCAATGTATCTGAGTTCCGTCAGACCACCTCTAGGATTCTTTGGATCAATTACTTTGTGGAAAAATAGTCTACCGTCAACGTACCAACGGCGGAAAATTTCATACGAACGATTGTCAAAATCAAGAAGTTTTAGAATAGTTGTGAACTCTTCTCTAATAAGTTTCTTAATTTTTTCTGATACTTTGAGATTTGATAGTTCAATCTCTACGGGAACATCATCAAAATTACCGCAGATAGTTTCATTTACTACATCATCAACAGCAGAATCACATTCTGGTTGAAGAATCATGTCGCGATAGCGACCGATCAACTCATATTCATTGCGAACTATGCCGTCAATGTCTACGGTGTGTGCATAATGTTGTCCACCTGCGACAGGGTATGCCCCGTCCAGATTATCTTTTTGCACGAAAGAAGGCCCTTTGGGGGCCTTCTTTGCTCTATCAATTGAAAAACCGAATAGTTGCGACATCAACCAGTCCTTACTTATAACCATATATGATACTATTTAGGGGGTCACGAAGACCCCCCTTTTATATCAACCGTCTGCGGTGGATTCTCCCGTCAGTGCTTGCCAGTACTGAACCTGAAGTTCTACTGTGAACTCCTCAACAGCGTCATTGCTACCGAAATCAAGATCAATAGCAGAGACGTTACTTGGGAATACGTCAGTAAACTTGTAGGAACGAACTGGATTTGATTTTGCCTTTCCTGCCTCGCCAGAGCGGGACAGTTGGTGTACTTGCATGTCTGCAAAGTAACCAGTAGCATCAGACTCATCACCCAAACCAGTGGTCTGAGTAATGTTCTCATTTGCGGCTTGGATTTTTTCAATCCAGGTCTCAAATGCGTTTCTAAGAACGAACTTACTATCGTTCATAATCGTGATGGTCCAAGGTTCAAACGTTCTGTCGCCAGCGATCTTAAGAACGCGACCACGGAAAGGAACCTCAATGATACCCATCTGAGCCGAAGGCAGGTTAGCGGCGCGAACCGTGAAATTGCCTAGGTCAGTGAGAGCTGAACCGTTTGCGATAATCTGTGATGGGAATGCAAGATCAACCTGAAACAGGTTAGGTCTTGCAAAGTCAGAGACAACCTTTGCTTTAAAATTGTCAATTGTACCTTTTACTGCCATTGTAATTAGCCTCCTAGCTTATTATTATTTAGATTAACTGGCAATTTCAGAGAACGAGACACCTGTTCTCGTTGCGGTGAAAGTCAATGTGATGTAATTAATAGTGCGAGTAGGCTTAACGTAAACCTCTGCATAGAATTCGCCACGATCAACGGCATCAGCAGGGTTGTTCTCTTCATCACACTTGATAAGGAAGTCCGTTACACCACGACGCCCTTGGACATCACGGAGATAAGGTTCAACCAAATTGCGGAAGAGTGAACGTGAGGTCTCATCGTTCTGCTCAAACAACTGCTGTCTAGCAGACTCACCAATAACTCTCTCAAGAGTCAAGAACAAACGGCGAACGTTGATTCTATCAAACGCAGAGTTGTAACCAAGTCCAGTCTTGTCACCGAACAGGATGATACCCTGACCAGGGAAAGAAACGATTGGGTTAACTCTTTCAGCATACAACTTGTCGCGCTGATCCTTATTAGGAGAGTATGCTAGTTTAATAGCATTTCTCAGGACACCACGAGAGAAACCTGCGGGAGAGAACCAAGGATCTTGATTGATACCAGTTTCAAGGCAGAGACCAGCAACGTCACCGTTGCAAGGTACATAGCGATAAACATCACTGTACTTATCGTAGATGTACTTATAACCTGCATCAAGCACGCAATAAGAACTAGAACCTACACTATTGAAGTAGTTAAGGACCTTATTAGTAATGATATCCGAATTTGTTTGACCAATGATATCAGCACGCATTGGAGAGAAGAATGCGAGGCAATCTTTTCTGCTGTTTACGATGTTGAGGATAGCATTTACTTTAGCAAGTGCGTCGTCTCTAGTAGAACCCTGAGGACCAGAGATGATATAATCAACTCTTACCGATTCTGCATCGGAAACCAGGTTGTAAGCGTTACTAAAGTCAGAGGAAGTATTGACATAATCGTCAGCACCTTGAGCAAATGCAAACTTGAGGGAAGAACCATTCTTACCACCGTTCATGTGAATACCGTTAGGCTCGTTATGAACAGCCGTGCTGGATTGGATTCTGTTGAAACTACGGTTAGCAGCGATAGAACCCCATGCGCCTTCACTGATAGTAGCATTAGTTGCAAACTGATCAGCAGATGCAGGATGCGAACCCCAGTAGATATACTGTGAAGTTTGCTTCAGTACACTAGCGTAGTAGTTGTTCTCACCAACAGTGCTCTTAGCATCAGTTGCTTTAGAGATACTGATGAAACGCTCAAGGAGAGTGTTAGGTGTTCCCGTAAGAAGACCATCACCATCAAGAACGATGATATGCAGTTCGTCATCAGCGGCACCTTTGTCCAAGGCATACAATGAAGTTCCAGGACGAGGAGCAATGTTTACCCACTTCTTACCAGGAATATACTCACGCTCAAGATACTCATCTCTTACTGCTTCAACAACTGCAGCTGCAGCGTTGGTGTCAGCGATAGTATTAGTTGCAGAGAAAGGTGAAGAACCCTGTGAACCAACAACTTGAAGTTCTCTAGTGACAGACTGGATAGCACCAGTTACACTACCTTGTACAACACTCATCGTGTCGTCAATGAAACCAACAATTCCTGCTCCAGGAATAGTAATCTCAAGAATACGAGATGCAGGATTCCAAGAAAGGACTTCTACAGTTTGATCTGAACCACCAATTTCAATCGTTGCAGCTGCAGCAGCAGATACAAACAACCAGTTGATGTTGTCGTCAGATGCCAAACCACTAGCATGAACAGGGGCAGTTGCACCTGATGTACCAGCTTCTTGTGCCTGATAGACGTTACCGCCATTAGAAACTCTGTCATACTTTCTATAGTATGTTGCAGTTCCCCATGCAGATTCCTCAGGAATGAATGTACCGTTAACGGTAGGTTCAATACCAAGTTTGATTGAATATCTATAGACTTTACCACTTACATTACCAGCAGAAACTGCTTCGCCTTCAGTGAATTCAAAGTCGTTACCGCTACTAGGAGCAGTCAGGGTCAGGATTTGATCAGCACCAGCATCGGTCATGTAGACGCGAAGTGAGTTACCATATGCACCAGGTGTCTGGGTTGCAAAGGTCCAGTTGTTGCTGACACCAGTCTCATAACTGGTTTCGTAATTTTGCAAATTCTTAATTTTTACCGCAGAAGAATTAGATACTGCGTTCTTGAGGTTAGTACCATCTGCACGAATGGTCTTCAGAGTACCGCCATAGCTCAGAAACTGAGCGGCGCTAAACCAAAATTCGTAATTGGTATCATTCGGTTTGCCAAACGTTGAGATCAGGGTTCGTTCTGAGTTAACATCTACGATCTGCTCAACAGGTCCACGTTCAAAAGGAGCTGCGATTGCACCGATATTAGCCAGAGCAACTGAGCTAACTGTGGTAAAATCTCTCTCCTGAATAACGACACCTGGCGATAACTGTGACGCTGCCATGTGAAATACACTCCTATAGAATACTATTCAGTTTTCTAAAAATATTTATAAAAATGAAGTATTCAATATCTACCTATATTCCCACATATACGCACGGTCACCGTATTCATCCGTGTGCCAGAGATCCCCTCCAGAGTCTTTGAATGTACCATCTTCTAAACCATCTTCAATAAATCCAAACGGTGCCATATCCTGCTCAATATTCTCTCTTTGATCATCGTAGATACGTTGACGAACATCCGTGTCATTCATTTCACGGAAGTAATCTTGTAGTGCTAACCAAGAAAAAATAACTAGGCACATCGCCAAGTCATCATTACAACCATCTTCCGCCTCAAATGATTGACCTTTTTGAATGAAGGTAGTCAACTCTGAGATGATATCGTAATCACTAACGAGTAACTTATCTTCCTCAATCAATGCTTTCATGTTTGAGCACCCAACTTTTTTTACAACAGTGCTCATCTTAACTCCCATCTGGGTTTTCTTTCCAGAAAATCCTTGTCCAACAATCTGACCTGCACGACCACGCATGGACGCCATCAAAAGATTATCATACTCAAGATCAAAGTGTATGATGTCCGCAACTTGCCCACCGATATCATTGACTTCAACTAAGATATACGCTCCATTATAATTTTTTGCAACGTCTACGATTACATTCGGGAATAGTATTGGTTTAATAGTATTATTTTTATATTTTGCTACCATCTTATATGGTAAAGTAGTCGTGTCTATAACTACAAATGCAGAATAATCATTAGATACTCCTCTAGCAACATCACATGCAATGACATATTGATGATCTTTCTGAGATGCTTCAAAAATATCTAGTCCAGCATTAGATTTTATAGGATCATCGTATGCCATGATCTTAAGTTTTGACGGAGATATTAGAGTGTCAACAGATCCTAGGAACTCACACTCAAACTCAACCTTAAACTGTGCTTCCGATGTGTTAGCAATAGTTTGTGCTTTCCACTTGTCATCCCTACCAGGAATTTCTGACCAGTGAACTTCAGTGTTTATATATTCATTCTTCTTTCTTTCTGAATCGTGCCACAGTTTGTAGAACATATTCATCCCGTGTGGCGTAGAGATGATAATAACTTTGGTAGATTTACCAGAAGAGATAGTAGGATATACAGATGAGAAGAACTCATCTGCAATGTGGTTTGGAACGAACGCAAACTCGTCCAAGAAGATTACATTAAAGGACATACCACGAACAGCAGAACTGGACGTGGATGCTGCCATAATCTTAGAACCATTTTCTAGTTCTAACGATCCCCTGTTCCATTGGATGATCCCTTGTTGGAGCCATTTCGGGAGGTGTTCGTACGATTTTTGGAGCCTTTGTAGCATTTCTCGCGACGTTGCCGCTTTGTTGGCAAGGATAGCGACATTAACTTCTTGGTTAAATAAAACGTACCATAAAAGATAACTCGTAACAATAGTGGACTTGCCAGATTGACGTGGTAATTTCGCAATGTTAAACCTATTCGTGTGGAATTTGTCTACCATTTCAGTTTGGAATGGGTACATCTCAAATGGGATGAGACCCAAATCCAAAGACACAATCTTCACATAAGTTTTGATGAAGTATACAGGATCCTCGGAACACTTAATATACTCTGCTATTTGATCTTTGGTAAAATCCTGAGCAACGTTTGCTTTTTTTAGATTGGGATTACCTAGATATACTTCGTTATTGCTCATATCTCATAGGAAATGGTCTTTCGTTTGGTTGGCAAGTAGAAGCATGTTGGAGCATCGCTTCCTCCTGTCCAGGGCAGAATTGAAATACTACACTAAATCTTGCAACCCCCTCATGGTGTTTATTAGGTGCCTTTGCACCATGAGGAATAGAACCAGGAAAGATGACAACTCTTCCTGGCTTTGGAACTATAGCATCTGTTACTTCCCCATCACGGACAAATACCGTCTCTGATCCCCATGACTCGGACCATGCAGTATTGGGGTAAACCATAAAGCTCAACGATTCTTCTGACTCACCATCAATATGAAGATTAGGAGAATCCCCAAAACGGAAACAATTATATACTGCTCTATGAAATGGTGGAACTGGGACTGTAGAACGTTCTCGGAAAACTTTGATACAGAAACGTTCAAACTCTCCAAAATTTGGTAGATCAATTACCTGACCAAGGGAATAATTATTGAGGTTTTGGGATGGATCATCAAAGATTAACTGCCACCCATTGAAGAGTGTAAAGTAATCTTCCATCCATTGTATTTCGTCAGGGGTGAACAAGTCATCAATAACAATTACTTGCTCTCTCTTAATCAGTTTCATCAGTTGCATCGTAAAATTGATATTCCATAATCATAGCGAATAAACGACCTTTTAAAAGTTTAAGATACTCCTGCTCTTCAATAGGGCGAGCTGGGTATCCTGGCCATTTCTCAAGAGAATAACAGATATGACTATATAGCATGCGAAGTTCACCTATGCCCATGTGCATGGACATATACCATTCACCTTCATAGGGCCAGAAGTCGTCTCCAAATAATTCTGTTGGATCCATTTATTCTGGGTTGCTGTCTGCGCTAGGTATAAGTTGAAATGCCATTTTGTCTCTCAGGGCATTGATCCGATCATCAGTATAGTGTGAGAAATGACCAACCTTCTCTACCTTCTTATAGTAGTGAAGTGCGTTGAGAATAATAGTATAGTCTTCTATATCTAAGTTAAATTTCATTCAACTAAAGTACCATGTGCTCTACGAATCTCTTTTAGTTTTTCAAGATTCATATCCTTAGTACCGCCATCGTAGGCGTGAGCATAACCTTCAGTAATCATTTGCTCATTCAATGATACTTCTGCGTCTCCAATATACAACCAACCAAGAAGACGACCATACTTACCTTGACCACCAACTAATTCAGTTCTGACAGATAACTCGTCTTCACCAGCAATAGCACCTTCTAGTTTTTCTTTCATCCACTGAGTGGCATCTAGTCCCAGAGCTTTCTCCTCTAAGTTCTTCGTCCTTTTCTCTGGCGTATCAACTCCTGCAACTCTAACTCTTTCTTTCTTGTATAGATCAAACCCGAGATCAATTGTAACGTCAATAGTGTCACCATCAAGAACACGATTGATCTCCGTCACTCGGAAGTTGTAGCAGCTCTTCCTGCTCGGTGGCGTCATTGCTCCCATCTTTTAACTCTGCAAATGCTATTCTTAATATGTATACGATCACATACAATGCCCCTACGACAGCAAGGATCACCAAGATAATTACGGACCATACAGGATCCGCTGGATTATCTAGGGGACGTAATAGTAAATTCATAGTGCAATTTTCATCCAAGGTAGTATAGGAGGTATCACTCCAATGAGTCTAAGAAGACCCTCAGCAAAAAGTGCGAGAACAACCCAACCAACACACATACTGATAATTCCAGCATTACGATTGTGTTTTCGTATTGCATCGTCAATCATCTCATGTACTTGTTCTTTGGTTGTGTAATCATTACTCAACATGAATAGTACCTGTCATACCTGCACCCTGATGAGGACCACAGAAGAAAGTATAATCTCCTGCGTCAGCAAATATAACATCTTGTGTTTCTCCAGGAGCAAACAATAGTGCTTCTCTGGAAAGATCTGCACGACCCTCTACAATGATGTTATGGGGAGGTAGTGCTTCATTGATAAAGTGAACCGTGTCCCCTGCAGAGATAGTAATCTCATTCGGTTCAAATACCAGGTTGCCGCCAGCACCCATTGAGACATCAACTGCCCATGATGGAAGTGCAAAAAGCATAGTAATCGCAATTGCAAAAAGAAACTTCATTGAGTCATAGTAACTAAGACTATTTACTCAATGAAGTTTTGATTTAACTAAGTTTTAACAGTCTGTGTCAGGGATTGATCATGTTATTGAGATCGTCTAAAGTATCTCTTTTTGTTTTGGTTGCACCATCAACAAACCCTGCTCGGTATGCCCATGTTTGACCACCATCTTCCCCCTTTCTAGGGTTAATGCATTGCTCATTACCTAACTTATTACATACTAAACCAGCAAGGTCTAGTTCGCTATTATCATAAGATGCAGCAGTTCCACTAAATATGTGCTTACCATTAATCCAAATAGCACCACACTTTTCACACTCTGTTCTAGACAGAGATAATTCTGATACTTCTTTACTTTCCATATGTCTTGTAGTGTTGTATAAAACTCGTCTTGGGAAATCCTAGTCGTTTTTCTAGATCTCTTCTGATAAAATAACTACGGAATATGACCCAATGCCAACGCAATTCTAAATCTGCAAATTCAAATAACCGCATGGTATTCTCCATACCTGCATATGCTACAAGCAAAATGAAAGCAGTTACCAATAAGTAAAATGAAACCATATTAGTATCGCGTTGATACAACAAGTATAATACTATTTACCCAGATTGTCAGTTACAGTATATTACAATGTTAGCAGTTCCAAGCTCTTAGTGACTTAGAAAGACGGTCATCTCCAGTGTTGTTAGAAGGTTTCTGTCTCTTTCTCATGCCTTTCATTCTAGCGCAGAAGGATGCCCTCCTGGGATTTCCAGCCTTTTTGCTTGGTGCTTTAAGGTCAGATCCTGGATTTTCCTTTTCATAAGATCTGCGTCCTTTTTCGTTGAGTCCTCCTTCGGAGTTTTTTCCTGATTTTTTTGTCCAGGCTGCTCCTTCATTTGTTACCTCAGCTTGTTCTTTAACGCAATTGTTAACAACTTTGCCACCTTTCATTTTGGTGCCTTGCTTTTCATATCCTTTCCAGCATGACAACGCTTTTTCTTGAAAGTCTTGAAATGAAATTCCCTCAGATTTGTTACCATAGTTACCAGAACCCTTCTTACGGCACTGTACTAATCTACCACTAGCATATGCAGAAGGCCATACCTTTGCACTTGCTTTTACTTTCTTGTAGCAAGCATCCTTCTCGCCTGCTTTCTCATTGACAAATTCTTCTTTCTTGATACCAGCAACACGGTCAATTGCATTACCAATTGCTCTACCAATCTTGTCGCGCTTACGCTCCTTAGGTGCTTTGCCCGATCCAGTCGTAGCACCTTTCGCTGCCAATCTACTAGCAGCAGTTCCAGACTTTGCTGCCTTCTGACGTTTAGCATAATCCATATAGGATTCGCCTTTCTTCAGTTTTTTGCTAGAGTCTGCTTTGGGTTTGGAACTAGAGGAACTAGCACCATCTTCACGAGCACGTTGATTAGCGCCAGGGCCACCCAACTTACGATCCTTCTCAGGATCTGGATTCCAATGATCGCCACGCTCTAAAATAGTTCCTTCAGTTGCCACGTTTTTCGCTTTCCCCTTTCTATTTGGATTTGGGTCTTCGGCATTCTTACGGCGGAATGCTGCGTCCTCTTCACCTTTATTTAGGTCTCTCTTCATCTTACTAGACCCACATTTAGGTTTAGTAGTCTGACCAGGTTGTTTTGCACAAGGTTTCCCTGCAAATTTACCACCCATCTGTACCCATCCCTTCTTACCATCAGAAGATTTGGACTTATTAAACCAATCATGGAGAGAGTCATCTCCAGACTTGTTTGCTTCTCCAATGGGTTTAGACTTTCCTGCTACTACAGCAGACCATGGGGCATAAAGAGGACCTTCATAATTCTTTGACATATCAACCGCCTACAACTTGTACTTCTTCAACGACGATTGCGTTACCAGTTGCAGCAATACTTACACAACGCTTGACAATTGCCTGAGGTCCGCTGTAAGCATAGGTGTAATCAGCAGATGCAGCAGAAGAATCAATGTCAGTAGTGATAGTGTTTCCAGTTACAGCAGTAACTTTCTTACCTACTGTTCCTGCTGACAAGAAAGCAGCATCAATTGCAGGAGATGTGCTAGCATCCTCTACAGCAATGAAGTCATCTACAGAGAATGGGTGTGTGTTAGAAACTTCCCCAAGGTTTGATCCAAGTTGATAATCTGCAGTAGCATCATCAACCCCCTTTACAATTTTTGCTTGACCAGGTTTGCCACCCTTGAGTAGAAGTGCTTGATCTTGAATTAGGGTGATTGCAGGACCGCCATTGAATGAAACTGTGGCGTCACCTGCAGTTGCGACTACGCGATAGTATCCAGTCTGTACAACTTGATACTCAGTAGCAGCAGCAGCGATTGCATTTGTGCTTAAAACATTTAATACTGTCATGTCTTGTTAATTCGTGTCAGTATTATTTATCTCCTTTTGCTTCTTTAACATCTTTTGTAAGTCCGCAGTACTGCCAATAAACATCGTGTTATTAACAGTAGACGGGCTCGACTTCTTATCGTCTGCATCTAACTCCTTCATCTTCTTTTGTAAATCAATTAATTTATCTGCTACATCTCCAACGTTTTTAATAAGTTGACCTGCAACTTCATAAGCACGAGGATGATCTGACGCTCGTGCCACATCAAGTATTCCATCTACTGCCTCCTGACCTTTCATTACTAGATTATGTAACTGAGCACGAGTTGTTTCATAATCCTGCTTAACATCCTCAGTATCACTTTTTTTCAACTCAGGTTTTATATTTTCATGCTTCTGTATCTCTGCTGGTTCTGTGCCAAAAGCATTGTCCAGACCTTCAAATGGATTCATCTTTAACTCCTATATCATAAACGATAGAATATCTTTCGCCCCTAGTGGGAGGAACGAAGTGTAATAAATTTGCAGGAAAAATTACTAACATATCAGTTTCAGCATGTATTTGATGATATGAACTATTGAATTCATCATATACCTCTGATGCTAAAATTGGAATTTTAGATAGTAAAGCATCTGTAAATGGTGATTGGAAATGTAATCTAGAATCTTCTGATGCTTTGGGATAGTAAACCGCAGATAAAAAACTATCTCTATGAACATGAGGAATGCAAATATCACGATTTAAATTATGATTCCCCCATACTCTCGTCACGGAACATCTAACACTTGCTTTTGAATTTGCAAGTATAGAATCTGTAATTTTTTGAGACTCCTTTAATACCACATCCGTCAATGATGTTAGATGTGGATTATTTACATTCATATCTCTCTGCCCATGAATCCGATTATTTGGATTTGACGAGAAATATCTTATCTGTTCACACAGAGTTTCATTATCAAGTCCATTAAGTTTAAACTTGCTAATACCAATACTAAAAATTCTTTCAGTAAACATAATTAAAAATTAGATGTTTTCGTCTGCTCCACTGGTGGGATTACGTTTCTTGTTATCTGTAAAGTCTTCATCAACAATACCAAATCCAAAGTCATCATCAGCATCTGCTGAGATAGGATCTGGTTGAATAGTATAACGTACTTCTCTGGGTGCAGTAGAAGTATTGGTATCTGTGTACATATCTGTGATGACCTTTTTGATGGTCTTCGCATCGGTAACAGGACCATAGAGGTATGTCTTACAAGTAAATTGAAGAGTGTAAGTGATTGATCTACGAGTAGCAAAATCTCCCTCATAGTCATCTTCATAATCAACACTAGTCAAAATAACAGGAACATCCTTAGTTTCATCAACACTAGGAAGCAGTTTAACTGCCAGATTAAAATGAGGTTGAAAATATGGAAGAATCTGTTCTAAAATTTGTAGTCCATCTTCTTGATTTTTAGAAATAATTGCTAACTCAAATGATAGATTATAAGGAACGGGCATATACACGTTCTTATTTTCATCTGTATCCTTAGGGAATTTGATTTTTTGAGTTGGTGATACCTTTCTAGAAGAATCGTAAGTGATACCATTAATCTCAAAAGAGATTCTAGGAAGAGTAATCTGAGTTCTTTTGTTTGTAGGGTCAGGATTTTGATCGAGACGTGCTAAAAACTTTTGTTTTGGACCATATGCCAGAGGCACTTTCATCACTTCAGTCGAACGACGAAGTTCGATATTATTGAAGAGCGTTCCAAACGCTACAATAGTTTTTCTAAAAATCTCGTGATATGAATATGTGCCTAACATCAGATTGTAGTATCAGTAATGGACCCAATAGTACCGAAGGGATTCCCCTCAGTGAAATCTATAATATCGTCATCAGCAGTTTCAAAACTATAGTTCTGGTCAATGCTATCGGCGGTATTAGTATTATTTAGAGTGTTATAGGATTCAGGACTCCAGAGAGCACCCGATGTCAATCCCTTAACTGTTTCTGAAGTATTGAAGGTTCCTGTTCTATTAATGACTTGGAGTTCTCTTGTCCCACTATTCCAGGACTTGACTTCTGCTCTAGAGTCTTTTGGAGAGTAGTCAATTGTAACAGATGGGG
>Ga0233438_10000874_pt1 | contig 35855 bp, 38 predicted proteins | sample SI_123_September_FD_182720 | JGI IMG/M metagenome (GOLD analysis project Ga0233438, IMG submission 182720) | Seawater microbial communities from Saanich Inlet, British Columbia, Canada - SI_123_September2016_10_MG | ecosystem: Environmental > Aquatic > Marine > Inlet | place: Canada: British...
GTCCCGGAAGCGCAGCCAACTTACATATTTACAGCCTTCCTATTCCCCCTCCGCCGCCGCCTTTGGATACTGCAGCGCTCGCGGCTCAAGCTTTAGAAGACAGTCTAACAATGGCAGCACTAAAAGCAGATTCCATCGCCGCGTTCAACCTTGCCAACGCATCTGAAAAAGCTGCTCCAACCGGCAAAGGCAAGAAATGGGTCACAGATAACACTCCTGAGCCCGGGACCACCCCTGGTTACAGCCTTATTGTTGGAGGATTTGTTGACCGCGATCTTGCAGATGGGTTTCTTGAAAGCATCGTAGGCTGGGCACCCGAAGCCTTCCTCTCGCGATTCAATGAAAAATATTACGTTGTACACAGCGTGCACAAATACCGTGATGATGCCAGTGCAGCAAAAGCCTCTGTGAACAAAAGGGACTACCGTGCGTGGGTGTTGAGTAAGGGACTGAAAAGCATCTAATCTTTTCCTTTATTCTTAGGAATGAAAGCCGGGCGATTCGTCCGGCTTTTTTGTTGTCTCGTCAATCAATAGCTGTCTTTGTTTCTCATGAATCTTGGAGTTTCTCTTTTTAGACGTAATTTTATGGAAACCAATAAATTCAATGAGAACACTCGCCTTTACCATATTCTTGTTTTGTGCCGTAACATCCCATGCTCAAGAATTTGAGTACGATGCTCAATACGATACTATTGCTCTAGGCACACGGGACTACTATTTAAACTCTCAGCTACGCTCGGATCTTTTAGAGGGTACAAATCGTTCATTGTTTTCATTCGATCTTCCAGAAAACACCATCAAATGGTATTATTCTTTTACAACACAAGAGGGGGAAAGCGGATCGGCTAACCTAGGTTTAGTCACGAAGCTAGTTGGAATGGCAATAGACCCTACGCTCGGAATACAAGGGATTTCTGTACCAAAAGGTGTGGCGAATATAAATGCCTATGTACTAGGCGCCTGGAGCACAGGTGCTTTTCTCAATGGCGAAAGATTCAACTATGAGACGGATTTTTCATCCCTAAGCTCTCCGCAAGGTATTGTTGAGGTTACAGGTACTAATGCCAAACAAGCTTCTATTGGGTTTACAAACCCCAGTCAAACTAATGGCGTTCATGTTTTTGTTGAGGCCGTGGCCATCACAGAAACCAAAACGCTCAAAAACATAGAAAACATCTCTAAAGCGGAAACCTATGGTCAGCTGGCTTTGACGAAGTTTAACTATGGACAGTACGAGGTAGCTAAAGCCTATTGTGACAGTTCACTTGCTAACTATGAACTAGGATGGGTTTATGGCACCCAGTCCGCTTGTTTCTTTGTCCTTGAGCAGGAGGGTCGGGCCGCCAAAACCTTAGTTAAAGGCATTGATTTAATGAAAATACAGGGCAACTATAACTACAATATCAAACTCATACAAAAGCAATATAGAGTCCTTAAAAAGAAAGCAAAGCGCGGTGATGCACAACAATATATTGATCTTCTTTGGGAGCATAGATTCTTAGGCTCTTAGTTACTAAGATTCAAATACTTTTGGCACGGTTGAAATTATGATACACTATTCAGCTTTTATTTCATTTGCGCAACGTAAGCCGCTTCTATACTATTTAGGTTCCCTGTTTTTGATTAATAGCTGCACCATCGCTCTCCCGGAATTTCAAACGGCAGCATCGCTCGCCCCAGGACAGCATAAAATAGCTGCAGGAGGGTTTTCAGGCCGTGGATTAAACGCAAGTACAGGCGGGTTGCTGGTCCATAATTACGGAATCACTGACCAACTCGATCTTACTTCGAATACGAGCCTCTCCCGACTCAACATCGAGCAAAACAACATACGGTACTCCCTACTTAGCGGCCCTAAACTCTCCAATTCAAATGGCTCTTGGGCGCTATCCGCACCAGTAGGTGCCATTTATACAGAAACCTACAACGATATTGACGCTGGGTTTACGTACCTATTTACTCCAACCCTCTATAAAAGTTGGAAATTCGCAAACCCTGATTTAACCTATACCTTTTTCGCTCGATCAGAATTCGCGTACAATTATATTCGAGGACGGTGGTTTACGGTCGTTGGCGGCTACAGCCACCGATACGAAACAGAGCGAATCATTCATTATGTATCCCTCTCCGGCAGCACGAATGGACCCATTTATGGCGTATATTTTGGCTATGGACTTTCACTAAAACCTTTCCGATGAAAAAAGCACTGCTACTCTCCGCTCTTGTATTGTTAAGCTGTACTAAACCAGAGAACGTCCAACGCATGGAGGAATTATTACATGGGGACTGGTATGGTGTCCAAATCACTAACCATCTTATCGCACAAGGGCTATGGGATACGCTCCACCCACATTCGACTACTGACCTCATAGCAACCTTTGATACGTTAAACAATACGTTTGTTGTAGATAGCCTAGGACGCACAGCAGATTCTGCCACGCTAGTTATTGACGGAGATAGTGTTATTACCGTTATTGGTGCAGACAACGCTATCGATTGGTCTTTTGATCGTCAACTCATTAACGACTTTGGTCAACCTGTTTTAGATCAGTTAGAGGCGAGTTTTAACGGGAATCAGAAATTTAAAATCCTACGTCTTAATGCGACTGAATTAGTCCTATACTTTGACGAGGTTATTCCGGTATCTATTCAAGGTTTCACGGCAGATATGGAGTTACGGCATATGCAATATTGGCAAAAGTAAATTAGTAGACCAGCGTCCATTTGAGGTGTGGAATCAAAAGCGCTTGCTCTCGCCAGCGGTCGTAACGCAGGATCCCACCTACTGCAAATTCGCGAAACGTGAAAAAGCTAGATGCCGGCAGTCTACGACGACGTCCGTAAGAAACGCCTAATCTGTGACCAAATTCAAATCTGGGGGTGAGGTCATCCATATCCATGGGAATCCAAGGCGAGGCGCCGTTCCACATCTCATCATCGCCAGAAGTGTAATACGGGTTAGCTATTATTTCCTCGCTGTAGTCCCATCGTGTTTGATAAAACCTGTTGAGTAGTGCGATATAACGCGTTTTTTGGGCTCCGGAGGATTTCTTTTTTACCCAATAGTGACGAAAGTCAAACACCAGGACGTTTTCGAAGATCCATTCTTCGTAGATGTAACTCCCGTAATGGTTTAAGAGCAAAGATTTCTCGGGATCATTTGGCTGGCCATAACTGTAAAAAGCACTGATGTGGTTAATTCCAATGAGTATTGATTTATTCTGGGTCAGTTGGCCCTCGAGATCAGCACCTACTGCCCCATAAAGTGCCCTTAGAGGGCTTACTTGCACTGCGAACGGTTGGGTATCAGGCAAGACTAGAGTGTCGCTAGCAAACTCCGCTAAATAGATGGAGTCTCTATCCCATTTATGCTGGGCAGAAAGGGCTGCTGAACAAAAAAATAGCAGCGCTAGTATGTGCTTTTTAAATTTCAAAGGAAGAGGTTTGGTCGAAATGGATATAAAAAACCCGTCCGATTTCTCAGACGGGCAGGTTTATTCTAGGTACGCTAAAATCATTCGCTTTGTTTTATCGCTTAGAGACCTGTTAATTCAATGATTCGAATGCAGCGGTCATATCACCATACGTTTGCTGGTAAAGAATCTTTCCGTCGGCATCAAAGTCATACGAAGCGTATATAGGTATAATAACACTTGTTGCTTCGGTAGAGTCCGTCGCAGATTTTGTCACTTCCCACTGTCCGTAGTAACGCACAGAACCGTCCACTTCATTGGTTTCTGGATTCACACCCGGTAGTAAGCGCAGCTCCGTTTTTAGTTCCGCGTCAAACATTGCCCACCAACCTGGACGGCTTTCTTTGAGCTCATCTAAACTGGTTGAATCTCCTGTTGGATTAAAACTCGTTTGGGAACCGACGAAATCTGCACTGTATTCGTCAAAAGTCGCTACCTCATTTTGGAAATTGTCTAACGCGCTGCGCACTGTTTCACAGTTCGCGTCAAAGGTCGCCTGAATGTCATTGTCTTCCTGTGGTGCTTGACAGGCTACTGCGGTTAGGCCGATCGCCAAAATTCCTATTGCTTTTTTCATTATTCTTGATTTAAAGAAAGGCGCGTTGGTTGCTTTTTGTAGCCTCCAAGGCGCCTCTGGTTACTACTAAAGTGCTTCTGCTCTTTCCTTTGAAGCGGTCCAGCCATTGTCTAGATCGTAAGCTCCCATGTACATTTCTTTCGCCATCGCCGTGTCTCCCGCAGCGAGGTAATAATCTCCATATGAATCGTAAGCGTTAGGCACATCTGGATTTACTCTCATGAAAATTTCGAAGTGTTGCTTCGCTTTTTCCATATCGCCAGCGGCCATGTATTTATAGCCCATCATATTATTCACTCCGCCCTGTTCTGGGAGACGCTGCCAAGCAAACTCCATAATGTCTAGTGCACGTTCAGCATCGCGTTCACCCCATGCATACCATGCTCTTACCATAGGGTCGACGGGTGCAAAAAGAAGTGCCTGTTCTAGCTGTCTAATTCCTTCTTCACGATCTCGTGTGTAGGATAAAATGAAGTGTTTTTCTGCTCTGCTTGCGCCATCAAATTTCGAGACGGCTGCATCATAGGCGGCTTGAAGGTTCTCTTCATCATTAGTCATCCAGTAATAATGCAGTTGGCCTAGATGTGCTGTTGCCCAGTTTGGGTCTGCTGCAACAAGAGAGTCAGATAGCTCTAAGGCTCTAGGGTTGTCCAGGTTCATCATTGCCGTACGCATTTCACCGTAGGCATTCATCCCGCCTTCTAGTTCAGTGCTGGGCCATAAGAAGCCCCAAGAGAGTTCAGAATTATCAATGCCTACAAATCGGCTCCATTTAAGTTGCCCGTCCTCCTCTGTTACAATACCAGAGAAGTTTCTGTAGGTCGTATTCACCCCCGCGATGTACCATTGTATGGTTCCCATTACATTTGCGTGACCGCCCATTAAATAGACATCATGCAACGTTACTTTTATAGAATCCTCATAAAAAAGGCTCCCGTCGTCGTTTTCGTCTACAACGAAATCTCGCGGTACATTTTTCCATACCGGATTTGTCCATACTTTAAGGTCAGCAGTGGCGCCATTATAATAACTTTCAACGGCGGCTTCATAACCCACCTGGTTTTCGATGTGGGAGATTGCAAATTCCCTTACCGCATCCTCCGAAAGTGAGGTCTGCGTGCAGCTCGCTGCTGTACATGCTGCAGCGGCAATGATTAAGTACTTTTTCATGGTTTCAACGTTTTGTTCATCTATCAATTTAGTGAATTATTCCTGCTTCCCCGTTTCATTTTGCCTAAAAACTGTTCAAAAAAATTTGAAAATCAATTAATTACACTTAGAACGTGTCTATACCTGCCCGCAATCTATTTCTTACATTTACCAAGCTTGTTTCATGGACGTCTGTTGACCCCGCAAAAAAGCGTAGAATAAATGCATAGTAGATTAGATTGATACACCTCTTTAGCCATACACCTGAACTGAGCCATTACATCTATGCAGTGGCTTTTTTCTGCATTATCATCGGTCTTCTTTGGGGCCGGTTTAAAGCCATGCATGTCTTTGCTGCAGTAGTCATGGTGCTGATTCTCTCTGGATTCATGGGAATCAAGCATATCTACGCCACCGCCGTGAACCCATCCATTCTGACGGTGATGGCACTCATTTCACTCACAGGTGTATTAAAGAAGACATTGCCCTTTCACAGAATTGGGGATTTGTTGGGGAAATCGTCCAGAGGATTGGTGATCCGTACCGGGCTGGTTACTGCTGCATTAAGTGGATTCATCAACAACACCCCGGTGGTGGCACTACTTATTCCTATTTTAAAGTCAAAAGCGAAAGCGCACAATTGGCCCATTGGGAATTACCTTATGCCACTCTCCTTCGCCGCCGTCGCTGGGGGTACCATCACACTCATTGGCACTTCCACCAATCTCGTCCTTAATGGACTTATGATTGAAAACGGTATCGAAGGGTTTAAATTCTGGGACTTTCTCATTCCAGGGCTTTGTGTGACCGGCGCGGTACTGCTCACGACTGTGCTCATCGCGCCAATGGCGCTAAAAAAGAGCACAGAAGGTTCTGACGCTGCCAAAAATGAAGAGCGGCAGTATACGACAGAACTAAAAGTCATTCCTGGGGGTACCATGGAGGGTAAAACCGTAAAGTCTGCGGGACTCCGAAACTTAAATGACCTATTCCTCGCAGAGATCTACAGAAACGGTGAATTCATCTCTCCGGTTACGCCAAAAATGACCTTACAAGCTAACGATACCCTTTTTTTTACGGGCGGTCTAGACCATGTCAATGAACTCCTAGATCTCTTCCCTAAGGGCCTTAAAACGGTGGAGGGAAAATTCAAGGTGGATGCACGGCGTGATCTTCTCGAAGTCATTGTACCCAACAACAGTGACCTCATTGGTCGTCCGTTAAAGCAAACCAATTTTCGTGCGCGGTACGACGCTGTAATCATTGGTGTTCAGCGTGAAGGGCAGCCATTGCATGGAAAGATTGGACACATTGCCTTGCAAACGGGAGATCTATTGCTGCTATCTGCAGGCGCCAATTTCACTTCACGTAACGAACGTGAAACGTCACTCATCACTATCAACCAACATAAACGCACTGCGACAGCATCTGTAGGTAGAGTACAATACTTCTTGCCTGGACTACTTATGATTGTCGGGGGTGCGCTCGTTTTACAATGGTCGTTATTACTCTCTGTGGGACTCATGCTCCTCCTAGGCATCGTCTGTGGCATCACCCATGCCGAAAAATTAAAGCGCGAATTCAATCTGGAACTTTATGCCTTACTCATTTTATCCGTAGCGTTCGGTAGTGCCATTGTAGAAGGGGGACATGCGCAGTTCTTTATTGAACAGATTGCTTTACCGACTGACGCCTCAGCAGGTATTGTATTATTGTTCTTACTGACGTTGTTACTGACCAATTTCATGACCAACGTCTCCGCCGTCGCCATCGCCTTCCCGATCGCTGCAGCGATGATGCAATATTACCAGCTCGATCATTTAGACGTGTTCCTGCCAGTAGCCTTTGGCGCGAGTGGTAGTTTCCTCACACCATCCAGTTACCAAACCCACCTCATGATTATGGGGCCTGGAGGATACAGCAACCGTGATTTCTTCAAACTAGGTCTACCTGTTCTTTTAGCTTACAGTGCAGCCGCGCTATGTGTATTACTTTAATCCAGATAACGCACCTGCAATTAGGAATTAGTCTACAGAAATTAGAAATTGCGCCTCAAACCAAATTAGATTATCAACCAAATGGCTGAAAAGCTCCACATCATTCCTCACCAACACGTGGTCTCAAAAGAAGATCGTGAGCTTCAAAACGGCCACAAAGGACACGTTCTGTGGTTCACCGGTTTGAGTGGAAGTGGAAAGAGCACCGTGGCTTCAGCGGTTGAGCGCGAGTTACACCAAAGGGGTATTAGAACCTACATTCTAGATGGTGATAATGTGCGCTCTGGACTGAATAGTGATTTAGACTTTAGTGCTGCATCTCGAGAAGAAAACATCCGCCGCGTTGCTCATGTAAGTGCCCTAATGAAAGACGCGGGTATTGTGGTCTTAAGTGCTTTTGTGAGTCCGTATCAAAAAAACCGCGATTTCGTAAGAGCATGTTCTAGCGGTAATTTCTCAGAACTCTTTATAAGTACACCGCTAGAAGTTTGTGAGCAGCGTGATGTAAAAGGACTGTATGCCAAAGCCAGAGCTGGAGAGATCAGCAACTTTACAGGCATCAGCGCGCCGTTTGAGGCGCCGGGGAATCCAGAATTGGACGTACCCACCCATACCATGAGTATAGAAGAAGCGGCCGCGATGGTCGTAGCATATATAATACCTAAAATAACAGGTGACAATGAGTAGCTATTCGCTCACACATTTACAGGAACTCGAGGCAGAGGCCATCTACATCATTAGAGAAGTCTATGCCCAATTTGATAACCCCGCCATCCTCTTCTCTGGAGGTAAGGACAGTATCGTAGTGGCGCACCTTGCCCGCAAAGCATTCTGGCCAGCGAAGATTCCGTTCCCGTTTGTGCACATCGACACAGGACATAACTTCCCTGAGACGATGGCCTTTAGAAACCAGCTCATCAAAGACTTGGGTGTCCAGTTAGTAGTCGGCTCTGTACAGGAATCCATTGATGAAGGTGCTGTGGTGGAAGAAACTGGGATCAACGCTTCAAGAAACGCACTGCAAACCACGACGCTGCTTGATACCATAGAGCGCAACAACTTTGATGCGTGTATGGGCGGTGCAAGACGTGATGAAGAGAAAGCACGTGCGAAAGAGCGCTTCTTCTCTCACCGTGACGACTTTGGTCAGTGGGATCCTAAGAACCAGCGCCCAGAGCTTTGGAACCTGTTTAATGGCAAGAAGCGTATGGGAGAGAACTTCCGTGTGTTCCCGATCTCCAACTGGACGGAGATGGACGTATGGCAATACATCCTTCAGGAAAACATCGCTATTCCAGAACTCTACTTTGCGAAAGAACGCAATGTAATCTGGAGACACGGTTCATGGCTTCCTATGAGTGAGCACATCACCCTTCGTGAAGGCGATGAGCCCCAAATGAAAATGGTACGCTTCCGTACCTTAGGTGATATCACTATTACCGGTGGACAGGAAAGCGATGCCGATACTTTAGAGAAAATAGTTCAAGAAGTTGCCTCTTCCCGTCAAACTGAGCGCGGTAATCGCGAAGACGACAAGCGCAGTGAAAGTGCTATGGAAGACCGCAAACGTCAAGGATACTTTTAACCCATCAATAAGATTTAAGCATACGATGGAAGATAACTTCGATACCAATTCCTACCTCAATATGGAACTCCTTCGCTTCACTACTGCCGGTAGTGTGGATGATGGAAAATCAACCTTGATTGGGCGTCTGCTTTACGATAGTAAAAGCATCTTTGAAGACCAGGTCACACAGATTGAACAAGCATCCACAAAAAAAGGACTTGATCATGTCGACCTCAGTCTTTTTACAGATGGTCTTAAAGACGAACGTGAGCAAGGTATTACTATAGATGTCGCTTACCGCTACTTCGCCACACCGAAGCGCAAGTTCATTATTGCAGATACACCAGGACACGTGCAGTACACACGTAACATGGTTACAGGTGCTTCTACCGCTAACCTTGCCCTCATCCTTGTGGATGCGCGTAAAGGAGTTATCGAACAAACCAAGCGCCACACCTTCATTGCTTCCCTCTTGCAGATCCCACACGTCTTTGTTTGTATTAACAAGATGGACCTGGTAGAATACAGTCAAGAAGCCTATGATAAGGTAGTTAAAGAATACACCGACTTTGCTGCAAAACTAAACGTGCAGGATGTTAGATTTATCCCCATGTCCGCCCTCCACGGCGACAACGTTGTTACACGCAGTGAGCAGATGAGTTGGTACGAAGGCGGTACACTCCTTCACAACCTTGAAACCGTTCACATCTCTGCAGATTACAATCTTAGAGATTGTCGCTTCCCTGTTCAAACGGTTATCCGTCCCCACAGCGATCAGTACCACGACTTCCGCGGGTATGCGGGTCGCGTCGCAGGCGGTATCTTAAAAAAAGGAGATAAAGTCGTTGCACTACCATCCGGATTAGAAAGTAAAATTTCAGGTATTCACACCCTAACTGGAGAACTAGAAGAGGCCTTCCCGCCGATGTCAGTCACTATAACTTTAGAAGACGATATCGACATCAGTCGCGGGAACATGCTGGTTCGCAGTGAAAACCGCCCAGAAGGTCAGCAAGAACTAGATGTAATGCTTTGCTGGCTCAATGCCACACCACCACGTCCACGTGCGAAATATGTTCTTAAGCAAACCACCGCAGATGCCCGTGCAATGATTACTGAGATTCAGTACAAAATGGACATCAACACCCTCCATAGATTAGAAGAGGATAAGGACATTAAAATGAATGATATCGCCCGTGTAAAGATTCGTTCTACTAAGCCCATCTTCGCCGACAAGTACAATCAAAACCGAGTCACAGGGTCATTGATTCTAGTGGATGAAACAACTAATGAAACCGTTGCCGCTGGGATGATAAGATAAACTAGATTTAGTACACAAAAGGAACCCGGCCTAGCGTCGGGTTTTTTATGCTTTAAAATGTTCCGCTATTCTCAAACGCAACCATTTAAATTCACTGGATTCAAAAGAGATTGTCGTATTACTCATCAAAGAATCGTTTGTTGAATCAGGATGCGTTCGGGTTTAGACGTAGATAAGCGTCTTTAAGCCGGTGTAGAACGCATGAAATCATCCTGAACGCGGACAATATCGTCCTCATCAGATGGATGGTCTGGATCTGTATGTTGCCAGAACTCTGCAACCACACCCCAATTCTCCAACCCAATCAACCGGTGGCGCTCGCCTTTTTCTAAAACGATGGTATGACCGGCGTCATAAGAAACCAACTCCCCTTCTTCATCCGTAGCACTTCGCACAATACCCACTGGACCTTCAACAACGCGCCAAGTCTCTGCACGACGATGGTGATATTGCCAGCTCAAACGGGCTTCAGGCTTCACTAATAATATCTTAGGACTCAGCTTTCCACCAATACGCAACGGCTCAACATCTAGGCCATTAAAGTAGATATCTGCAAAGGTCTGCGATTGATTCTCATCCAGAACAAAAAACCCTCCCCAAGGACGGTTAAAATCATAACGATCGATGCGTAGCCCTTGATTGGCTAATTTTTTTCCGGTAAGCTCAAATATATACATTAAAGACTTTGATTTGGTTGTGGCGAATATATTAACTTTTGCTTTCATCGTACAACTCAATTGGCCGTATCATACGAGACAACTAAACAGTTCATATCTTTGTAGTATACACAAATGCAGTAGAAAACCTATATTTGATGAACCAAGCAAAACCAAATATGATTAACCTACTGCTTCGCTTTTACCGCGATAGGTTCCTTTCGCGATGGACTGTATTATTGTTTGATGTTATTGCCACGCTCCTGTCACTTATCGCCAGTATCGCATTACGTTTTAACTTTTCAGTGGATCAAGCCCAACGTGTACTGAATCTACCCTCCTTTATCGGTGTACTTGCCCTATATACTTTTGGATATGTGGCTGTAGGTAGCCATAAAGGAATTTTGCGTCATACCTCTTTAGATGATGTAAAGAAAGTACTGAAGTCGACAGGCTGGGGGGTTACTCTAACGATGATCGTTACGCTCAATCTTTCTTTCGCGGGCGCTGGCCGATTATTCCCTGTAAGCATCCTCAGCCTTCATTTTGCGCTCACAACACTTGGGTTGATCGGTCTTCGATTGGTCGCAAAGAGCATTTATATCGCCGGAACTCACCAAAAAATTAATTTTCAAAATGTATTAATTTTTGGTTCTGGTGATAATGGCATCATGACAAAGAATGCGCTCCAACAAGAGCAAAAAGGAAAATACCGAGTGGTAGCTTTTGCAGATGATAATGCCAATAGGTGGGGTAAAAAGCTTCAGGACATTCCTATTCTTTCTCCATCTAAAGCTCTAGATGCAATCTGGCTTTCCACAAACAAAATTGAGTTAGTTGTGATTGCTGTTCAGAGTATTAATCCATCTCGAAGAAATGAAATTTCAGAGGCTGCTCTTCATGCTGGAGTTAAGGTTAAGGTGGTTCCCTCTTACCGCAACTGGATTGATGGAAACCTTACTTCAAAACAGTTAAAGTCCATTAAAATTGAAGATCTTCTTCAACGCAATAAGATAGAATTAGATAACGTTAATATTTCAGGTAGTGTTGAAGGAAAAACAATCTTAGTAACTGGCGCAGCAGGATCTATAGGTAGCGAGATTGCTCGTCAATTAAGCTATTACAACCTCAAAAACTTGATTCTCATCGATCATGCAGAAAGTCCATTGTATGATGTCGAGCAAGAATTGAAGGAGAGCAATAGGACAAAAAAGACGATCAATCCCATTTGTGAAGTAGCGAATGTAAAAGACCGTTACCGAATGGATACAATTTTCGATAACTATCGACCTGATATAGTATATCATGCTGCAGCCTATAAACATGTTCCTATTATTGAGAGGAGTCCCTATGAAGGAATTTTTGTCAACGTTTTTGGAACAAGAATAGTTGCGGATACCGCTCTTAGATACGGTGTTGACCGTTTTGTAATGGTAAGTACGGATAAAGCTGTAAACCCTACGAACGTCATGGGCGCGACCAAGCGTGTTGCCGAGCTTTACACTCAAAGCTTAAACCAACACGGCAAGACTAAATTCATCGCTACGCGCTTTGGAAACGTATTAGGCTCAAATGGTTCAGTTGTACCATTATTCAGAAAGCAAATTAAAGCCGGAGGACCCATTACCGTTACGCATGAAGAAATCACTCGCTATTTCATGACAATACCTGAGGCGTGTAATCTTGTTCTAGAAGCAGGGGCCATGGGTAGGGGAAGTGAGGTATTTGTCTTTGATATGGGAGAGCCTGTCAAAATCGTTGATATGGCGAAGAAAATGGTAAAGCTCAGCGGTCTCCAAATAGGCAAAGACATTACCATCGAAATCACTGGTTTACGGCCCGGAGAGAAGCTTTATGAAGAACTATTAGCAAGTACAGAAAATACACTTCCAACTCATCATCCGAAAATCATGGTTGCGAAAGTTGAGACTTACAGCAACAAGGTAATCAAGGAGCATCTTGATCTATTAACTGAAATAATGATTGATGGTGATATTGTAGGAATGGTAAGAAAAGTAAAAGCTATTGTACCTGAATATATTAGTCAGAACTCAGAATTCGAAGCATTGGATTAATTTCTAACCTTATCACCTTGACCACTACCCATCACTGTCATTAAGACGTACTTAAAGAAAACGGAGACTTTAAGGTTGCCAGCCATTTTACTGTCTTCTAAAGCCAATTTCTTTGGCGTTGACATGTCTATGTTCTGAACTTGTGCGGGACCTGTGATACCTGGTCGTAAACTAAACACACCTCTTGACGCTCTTTCTGAAATCAATTCTTCTTGGGTCGGCAAGCAAGGTCGTGGGCCAACCAGGCTCATATCACCTTTAAGAACGTTCCAAAGCTGGGGCAACTCATCCAGCTTAGACGCACGGATGAATTTTCCTGTTTTGGTTATAAGGTCCGCTGAAATCTCGTGAGTTGGCAGATTTGCCGCCTTTGGTGACATAGACCGAAACTTTATTAAAGTAAACAGCTTCTGATCTTTACCCACACGTTTCTGAATGAAGAATGGTTTTCGATGCTCAATAAATAATATTGTGGCAATGATTAAAATAAATGGTGCAAGCAAGATTAGGCCAAAGAAGGCAGCTAAAAAGTCTAGTATTCTAATCATGATTGTAGCTTTTTAAGAAAATGTTTATTGAATGGTAATTTCAAAGAATGCCCTAGTGCGAAAAGAATTTTCAAAAAGAATAGAGGTATTGGAAAAACTACTTTCAGTGAATTCACATCGAAATCTAACAGCCATTCCTTTGGATTATTTAAATCCGCTCGTGCCTCAACCATGTTTAATTCATTTGTGAAACTATCCTGATTCATTGAGGCAATAATGGTTTCTGAAATAGTTTTTAATGAAACCCACGACATTCCAAAACCTTTCGGAAACCTTATTCCAATACCTTTCTTTGCTAATGATTGTAACGGACCTAAAATCCCTCTTGATTGAGGCGGCAAACAAATAAGCGCAGGCCTTAGAATTTGTATCCGATTATCACTTGTGTTTTTCAAAAATTCTTCTGCCAATGCTTTTGATCTCGCATAAGAGGTTGCCTCTAGCGTATTATCCAAGGCATACATAGAACTAAAGAAAATGAAGCGTTTTGCTTGTTTATCCTTTGAGAAGCTTGAAAACAAGTTCTTTGTTAATTCTACATTAGAATCAAGGTATGGCTTGAGTTCTGTAAAAGGTGAATCTATAGAAATTCCAGCAGTATGAATATAAAAATCAAAAGACACCTCTGATTTCAGAATCTCGTCAATCGTTGTATCAGCGGACCTAGAAACATTAGTGACAGCGTATCCATTTAGTTGTAACTCTTTATCTAAATACGATGCTACGAAACCACGGCCGCCAGTTAATAGTACTTTCATCTATTTATTGGTTTGTCTTTACTACTTCCACAATGGTGGAAATAGTTTACAGCGAAGATATAAATCATTATGCCTATACAGTAACTTTTTTATACATTGTCATTGGCCTCCTCTGGGGCAGATCAAGGCGATACACGCCTTCGCCGCACCTGTCCTGCTGCTTATCCTCTCCGGGTTCATGGGTACAAACACATCTACGCAACGGCCGTCAACCCTCCATCTTCACCGTAATGGCTCTAACCGGTCTTTTAAAAAAGATACTTCCCTTCGATCGAATCATCGACCTCCTTGGAAACAGTTCTAGGGGAGTGCTCATCAAGAAATCACTCATCACCGCCACCCTGATAGGCTTCATCAACAAAACCCCGGTAGTAGCACTACTCATACCCTTATTAAAAACCAAAGCTCAAGAGCGAAACTGGAATGTAGGGCGATTCCTCATGCCCCCTCTCCTTCGCCGCAGTAGCCGGAGGAACGATCACCTTCATAGGCACTTCGACGAACCTTGTCCTCAATGGACTCATGATTGAGATCGGAATCGAAGTATTCAAATTCTGGGACTTCTTAATCCCAGGCCTAACTGTAACTGAAGCAGTACTCACTACGACGATCATTCTAGCTACAATAGTCATAAAACGACCGCAGGAAAACACCTCAACAAACCAACCCTCAAACCACCAATACAATACGATCTTAAAGTCATTCCAAGCGGAACCATGGACAGAAAAACCGTTAAGTCAGCAGGACTTAGAAATCTCAACGACCTCTTTCTCGCTGAATTCTACCGCAATGGTGAGTTCATCTACCCCGTAACTCCAAAGATGACTCTTCAAGCCAACGACACTCTCTTTTTCACTGGCGCCCTCGATCAAGTAAACGAGCTCCTCGACCTCTTCCCAAATGGATCTCAAAACTGTAGGAGAAAAGTTCGAAGGCGATGCCCGGCACGATCTTCTCGAAGTCATTGTACACAACAATAGTGATCTCATCGGCCGTCCTCTAGAACAAAAAAAATCCGTGTGCGCTACGACGTCATTATCTTAGGGGTACAAGGCGAAGGACAGCCCCTCAAAGGCAAAATAGAACGACTCAAACTGCAAGTAGGCGATCACCTCCTCCCACTGCAACATCTCCTGTGCCAGATCATAGCCCATCTCCAATTCCGCGCTTTGCCCAAATTCGCGTCACGTCCCATTTATGGGTGAAACCTTCGCTAACACTAGACACCAGTATCAATAGCGAGCGAGTGATACGAGAGGTTAGACAAACTCATCGCACGGCGCATTATGCCGAATATAATACGCGTGGACAATGGCCCAGAGTACATCTCTAATACAATGGGGGAATGGGCAGAGCGGAGAGGCATAGAACTGAAGTTTATACAGTCAGGTAGTCCATATCAAAACGGATTTGTAGAACGCTTCAACAAGAGTTATCGCGAGGAAGTCTTGGATGCCTTCTCTTTTACGCTTATCAAAGAAGCAAATGCTCTATCACAAGCCTGGGCATGGATCTATAACAATGAAAGACCGCATAAGTCATTGGGATACCACCCATAACCTTTGCACATCAGCGACCTCGGAGCTGCTTCCTGACCAACAATATCAATGGGAATCGCTGCTTTTAAGTGTTACTAATTAAGGTGAGCCTTCAATTAGGACGTGACCCCTTATTAGAGAGAAATCTAGTAAAGGTATCTTCTGTAATCTCTCTATTGATGTTTTATCCATATAGTAGTATCTACACTTAAGATACCCTCTCGAGTAGTTATCTTGTTTTATAAGCAAAAGGGATGCTTGGATAATGGATGCTTAGCCATAGGATGATAATCATCCTTTAAACCGGTTGGCTTAAGATGTCTAATATCATGGACAATTTGAATAGCGTCTCTTGTATCTCCAATGCGATAGCCTTCTCCTTTTAGAATAGCGTCATAAGATATAGTGTGAAGCTCGGTGAAACCATGACTGAACTCAATTTCTTCTCCATCAACAGTGATCGATCGAAATGTTCTTTTACCTTCTGACTTCTCTTTCTCGGGAATTACATCATAATTGATACTTAAAAACCAGCGCACATTTGCTCTCTCCAAATGCATTATGCCAGAGGCTCGGTCATGAGTATGAAGATGGACGATTTGGCTTTTTAAACTGCCAAATACCCACGTGAGCATATCGTAAAAATGTACACCAATATTTGTTGCTATACCTCCAGACTTTTCTAGATCTCCCTTCCAGGAAGTGTAATACCACTTGCCACGTGAAGTCAAGTACGTTAAATCGATGTCGTAGATTTTATCTGATGGACCGTCCTCAACTTTCTTCTTTAATGCTTTAATTGCGTCATGATGTCGTAATTGAAGAATCGTGTAAATATCTTGCCCAGCGTCTTTTTCTGCTTCTTGAAGCGCATCAATGTTCCAAGGATTTAGTACAATGGGCTTTTCGCAAATGACATTTGCACCTGATCTTAAACCAAATCTAATGTGGCTATCGTGCAAATAATTAGGCGAGCAAATGGATACAAAATCAATTTTAGAATCATTTCTTTTTAGGCGGTCAATATGTCTATCGAAACGCTCAAATTCTGTGAAATAATCCGCCTCAGGAAAATGAGAATCCATTATACCAACACCATCATAAGGATCGTAAGCTGCTAATAAATTATTGCCTGTATCCTTTATTGCCTTCATGTGACGCGGAGCTATGTAACCGGCAGCTCCTATTAAAGCGAAATTCTTCATTACTTACTTTTTTCCAAGGAACATTACTTCCTTATTTTTTAGTTCATACCAGTCAAGACTCTCAGTACATTGAGCAAATCCATCGTGATTAAAATTTAGCCTTTGGCCATGTCTACTCATCCATCCTATTTGCTTCGCGGGATTACCAACCACTAATGCATAAGGTTTAACGAATTTAGTTATGACTGCGCCCGCACCAATAAAAGCATAGGGACCAATATCATTGCCGCAAACTATAGTTGAATTAGCCCCAATCGAGGCTCCCTCACCTACATGCGTTTTTGAATATTGACCTCTTCTATTTACTGCTGATCGAGGGTTGATTACGTTAGTGAATACCATCGATGGGCCTAGAAATACATCTGAATCACATGTGACTCCAGAATATATTGATACGTTGTTCTGAACCTTACAGTTGTTTCCTATTACAGCATTGGGACTTACAACCACATTTTGTCCAATGTTACAATGTGAGCCAATGGTGGCATTTGACATTACGTGGGAAAAATGCCAAATTTTAGTCCCTTTGCCGATTGATACGTTTTCGTCTATTACGGCTGTTTCGTGCGAGAAATAGTTTCTGTATGACATTTACTAAAAAATGATTTGATATGTTGAACAATTAATTCTTGCTCTTCAATTTTCAAGTGCGTATGCATTGGAAGAGATAAAACCAAATTACATAGAGAGGTCGAATTAGGATAATCCAAATCCTTGCGGATAAACTCTGAATATGCCTTCTGTTCATGCAGAGGAAGAGGATAGTAGATCATACTCGGAATACCTTGCTCTGCTAAATAGCTCTTCAACTCATCTCTTGAGTACTTCTCGTCAATCTTAAGTGTATATTGATGAAACACATGAGTTGAAAAACTGCTCCTAAATGGAATAGTGATTTGCTCAACATGTTTCAAAGCGGAATCATAATAGGCCGCAGCCCTTTGCCTTGCCTCACAATAAGAATTAAGGTGTTTGAGCTTAACATCTAATATTGCCGCTTGTATGGTATCTAATCTACTGTTCACACCCACAACATCATGAAAATATTTGATACGTTGCCCGTGATTAGCAATCATCTTTAATTTCGCGGCAAGATTATCATCATTAGTAAAAAGCGCGCCGCCATCTCCAAAGCAACCTAAGTTTTTGCTCGGAAAAAACGAAGTAGTCCCCATATGTCCAATTGTTCCCGCTTTACGAGAAGAGCCATCAGAAAACTTTACTCCTGCACCGATTGCCTGAGCTGTATCCTCTATTACATAAAGATTATGAGACTTTGCGAATTTCATGATTTGCTCCATATTAGCACATTGACCAAATAAGTGCACAGGAACAATAGCCTTAGTTCTGGAAGTAATAAGATGCGAAGCTGCCTCAATGTCAATATTAAACGTTTGAGCGTCAACATCTACAAGAATTGGACTCAAACCAAGTAAGGCAATGACCTCTGCGGTTGCTACATATGTAAACGTTGGAACTATCACTTCATCACCCGGTTTTAATTCGAGTGCCATTAATGCTAATTGTAATGCATCTGTACCGTTTGCACAGGATATTACATGTTTAGCTCCAACCCATTCTGAGAGATTCTTCTCAAACTCTTTAACGGGAGCACCATTAATGAAGTTTGATTCTTCTAAAACACTTTTAATAGAAGCTTCAATTTCCTTTTTAATTGGTTTTAGTTGTCGACTCAGATCGACCATTTGTATAATCATATGTTAAAATAGCTTTTATACCATACTATAAATTTCTCAACACCTTCTTCCAGTGTAACTATCGGCTTTCGACCGATAAATTCATACAATTTACTTGTATCCGCAAATGTCACTTCAACATCGCCTGTCTGGGCTTCCATAAATTTTTTATTCAGGCTTTTACCTGTAACATACTCAATTCTCGAAATGAAATCTAATAACCCAGTTGGCGAACCATATCCAATATTAAATATTTCTGCCTTGCTTATTTTTTCAAAATTCTGAACACTCAAGAACAAGGCCTCAACAATATCATCGATATAAGTAAAGTCTCTCTTTTGATCTCCGTGATTAAATACTTTAATACTTTCTCCAGAAAAGGCTGATTTAGTAAATATCATAGGCGCCATGTCGGGACGGCCCCAAGGACCGTAAACTGTAAAAAATCTCAAACCTACTGACTTAAGACCTGCGGTTTTGAAATAAGAATGGGCCATTAGCTCGTTTGCTCTTTTTGTAGATGCGTAATAGCTTTCCGGAGAGTCACATGCCGCTTTTTCTGAAAATGGCTGTGAAGAATTTTTTCCATAAACTGAACTGCTGCTAGCATATATAAATCTTTTTATTCCTGCTCTTGATACAAACTCAAGTACTGATTGAAAACCTAGAATATTGGACTCTAAATAGGCCCTTGGATTTTCAATACTATATCTGACGCCTGCCTGCGCCGCCAGATGAATTATTGCGTCAAAAGTAAAAGACTCAAGCCTTCTCCAAACCATTGAATTAAGATCATCCTCAAACATTTCAAAACGACGTCCAAATTTTGAAGCCGAGAGCGTTATTTCATGTAACCGTTTCCGCTTAAGAGCAATAGAGTAGTAGTCGTTAAAATTATCAAGCCCTACCACATCCCAACCTTCTCTCAGAAAACGAATTGAGGTATGCATACCTATAAATCCCGCTGCTCCTGTAATGAGTACTCTTGGCATTTCTTATGCTTTTTCAGCGATGTTCTCGCCCATTCCTATTCCGAAATATTCAAAACCTGCTTCCGCTAGAATGGCGCTGCGGTAGAGGTTACGGCCGTCAAAGACCACCTTGGTCTTCATGGCAGCGCCCACTTTCTTCCAGTTGGGTACGCGGAATTCAGTCCATTCGGTGATCAGTGCCAAGGCATCTGCACCGTGTATCGCATCCATATCGCTCTCACAGTAGGTGATGGTATCGCCCAAATCGTACTTGGCCTCTTCCATAGCGACCGGGTCGTAGGCACGAACGTGCGCTCCTGCCTGAATCAATAGGTTGGCCAATACTATGGATGGTGCCTCGCGCATGTCGTCCGTATTCGGCTTGAATGATAAACCCCAGAAAGCAACTGTCTTTCCTTGAAGGTCGCCGCCGAAGTAGGCGTATATTTTATTAAACAGCACACTCTTCTGATCGTCGTTTACCGCTTCAACAGCTTCGAGGATACGCATGGTGTGTCCGTATTCTCGGCCCGTACGAGCTAGGGCTTTGACGTCTTTTGGGAAACAAGAACCTCCGTAACCAATACCTGGGTAGATGAACTTGTTGCCTATTCTAGGATCTGAACCAATGCCTTTACGCACCCAGTTCACATCGGCGCCCATCTTCTCACACAGGTTGGCAATGTCGTTCATGAAGGAAATCTTCGTCGCCAGCATAGCGTTTGCTGCATATTTAGTCATCTCCGCAGAAGGGATGTCCATAAAGATCACAGGGTGGCCGTTCAAGGTGAACGGGCGGTAAAGCCTGTCCATGATTTTCTGTGCGTCGCCGCTATCCACACCCACTACGATGCGGTCGGGCTTCATGAAGTCTTCAATGGCAGCACCTTCTTTCAAGAACTCCGGATTCGAAGCCACGTCAAAACCAAAACTTACATCGCGCAGGTCTAAAGCATTTGCTAAAGCGCCACGTACCTTTTCAGCAGTACCCACTGGTACCGTCGATTTGGTAATCACCACAAGGTAATTGGTCATGGTCTTCCCTATTTGATCGGCTACAGCAAGCACGTACTTCAAATCTGCAGAACCGTTCTCCCCTGGAGGCGTACCCACGGCAATAAAAGCAGCTGCTGATCCTTGGATGGCTTCGCTCAGATCTGTTGAAAAGTTCAACCGGCCTTTAATGTGGTTACGACCAACGATCTCTTTTAAACCCGGTTCATAAATCGGAAGGATGCCGTTCTTAAGGCCGTCAATCTTCTTCTGATCAATATCCACGCAGGTTACCTCGATGCCCACGTCCGCAAGACATGCGCCCGTAACTAAACCTACATAGCCTGTGCCGATTATTGTGATTTTCATATTTAAATAAAGAAATATTAAGAGTTAGCACTAAAAGATGCATAAAAGTCCTTTCATCCTATTAGATTTCAGGTAAAAAGACATTATTAGAAGTATCGTAATATTTTCGGGAGATTGAAAGCGAATCTTATCAGTCTCTTACCCTGTTTTCTAGGTTCCTTGAATAACCTAACTAGCCATGTGAACTTCAGTCCTAATAATGTAAATTTTAACTCATTTAGATTACCAAGATAAAAATTTAATGCCGCACCAGACCCAACTAAAATCCCATTATTTAAACCTTTAGCTAATTCAGAAGAAATATGCTCCTGTTTAGGTGCCCCAAGCATAACCCAGACAATATCGTAATTCTTAAGATTCAAACGTCGTATAATATCTTGAATATCAAATTCCTCTACCGAACCAAAAGGTAAAGGTTCATGTTTAATATGTCCATTCTTCTTCAATGTTTCCAACAAGCTGCCAAAATCTTTTTCTGTTGAACCTAAAATGGCCTGATGATACTTAACTTTCTCTATATAATGAGCAAATAATTCAGGACCCGTAAATGTCTTAAAAGACCGCGATAGTCTTTTTATGTTCATTATCAGGGCAATGAAACCTCCGTCACATAAGCACAAATCAGAATTATTAATTATGCTACGATAATGACTATCAATTGTTACTTCAGTCAACACATTGACATCAACAACCGACACATAACCAGAGCCTCTTGCATCTATCAAATTATCGAAATCCTGAATAACCTTAGCTCTATTAAAAGTAATTCTTGATTCAATACTAAACGAATCTTTTTGTGTCATACAATTATTTATGAGTTAAACCTCCGTCTAAGTTCACGTATTAATAACATTCGTCCACTTCGGCTGAAAACGAGCGTTACTCTATAGGTGAACTTATGGAGATAACCATAATAATACTTTACCTTTCTGTTCACTATGTCATCCTCTCTAAAATCCGTAAATAAAAAATCCTTATTATTACAAACATCAAATTCAATTGGAAGAGCATTTATGGATTTGCAATGTGTTCCTTCATCCGAAAAACCATTATTACTAACCTTTGATGAATAAGGATATACAGTAAAAAGATCTAAACTATTCAGATATAAAGCCCACCAAACAAACCAGGAGTCAATTTTTGAATCTAATGAAGCCTGGATCATTCGAACCATATCTAGTCCACAATCCTTTCCTAATTTGGATAATAACCGTTGGCTCATTAATGAGTTCCTCGTATTTTGCGTAAGTATCTCATTATTCCAATATTGAGCATAAGTACCCCAACCCCATGATTGCGACCTACGATGGAAATAAACATCTCCTCTGTTCATCTTTCCTTCGATAGCTATAGAATAACCGCTCACTACAGCTACTTTGTCCGAAGAATCGTAGTAATCCAACGCAGCATTCATGTAGAACAAAAAGTTCGTTGATAATATTAAATCATCCTCAAGAACAATAACTCTTGAATGTGACCGTAATATTTCGGTAACTCCTTCTGTAATGGATGTTGCGAGACCTAAATTAACATTTGACTTAGATATACGCAACGATTTAAAACCAACTATTGATGATACATATTGATAAACTCTCTTAACTGATCTAAGGTCATTTTCGTCCCTCGGACCATCACAGAACACAAACAAATCTGTATCCTTACATTCAACATTTTGCAACAGAGACTCTACAGATATCTTTGTTTCCTCCAATCTGTTAAAACAAAAAAGACAAATCGGCGCCATGTTACTTCTATTCATAAATGATATAATTCACAGGCATTAATAACCGGCTCAGGCCAACATAATGAAATTGACCATAACTTAACTTATACCCAACCCAAGCGAACATAGATATTACCAAAAACGGTAAGAATACTAAAACTATTTTTTTCGACAACCTATCACAGAGCAAATAAAGCGAGAGCGGAAAAAGAAAAAACGAAAGTAAAGAAAATCTCAATGCGATCTCAGTGTAATTATATAGTGAAAATATAAAAGCCATCAGAAATGTATTTACTCTTAAAATCGGCACAACTATGACCTCTTCTATATTTCGAAATCCAATACTGTAATAGGTAACTGCGTAATTGAATATGAGAAGTCCTAAACTTAAAAATCCTAGAGTCTCCGTCTGCCAAGCCGTATCAGTTTCATTAATGCGCTTCAATGCATAACCTAAGACAGGTATATTGCCAAAAAGGGGTGAAAGTAAACCACTTACGTAAAAAGGTAATTTTACACCAAAAAAAACAATCAAAAATAAATACCCAGAAGAATTCCACAATGAGACAGATCTCCGTCTTCGCCGGAATAAACTTAACAATCCCAATGCTGAACTTGTATGGATTGTAATAGGTAATGTAAGAGCCAAAACTTTTGTAGCCCTTGGTATTCGACTACCATTATGAAGAAATCTAATGAAAATATATAATAAAATCGAGAATGAGAGAAACTGTCTAACTAAATGCCCTGATGCCAATAATAAATTTGGAAATGATACGGCGACGAAAACAGCTACAAATAGTGAAGATTTTTTGCCCTCAATCAAAAAGTGAAATCTGTATATCGCAGATAGCAAAAATACATAAGAAATTGTGCTCAATACTACAACATATAATGTACTATTGCCATTGAGCAATGAAAACATGCAATAGTTCAAAATCATAAAACCTGGCTCTCTCATAAATGATACCAGATAATTTTCTAATTTGATCTCACCCGCTAAGCTATAAATGTCTAAATAAACAGCTAAGTCATTCTCGGGAATTTTGGTAGCATTGATTACACCGATGAAAACACTTATAGTTAGTATAGAAATTCTAGCCTTCCATACAGAATTTTTACTTATAATCACGTCTCTCAACGCTAGTATAAATCCAAAAAACGGCGATAATAAAAAGAGTAAAAAACTCATCATTAATGACTTTTTAATCTGCGATATATTCTTGGTGCTAATAAACAAAGTAACGATTTCAATATACGCAAAACCGCATTTCCCGTTCCATAATGGTAAAACAAAAAATAGTAGTACTCCCAAGGGCTCAATCCATTCGGGCTATGAAAATGACGTAGTCTTTTCCTGAATGTTACGTCCGCGTTCATCCATACAGGAGTATCGTTCGTTTCACAAAATCCAATATATTCCGATGAAACTAATGAATAAATACCCACTTGCAATGCTCTTAAACCATAATCAAAATCTCCCAAGGCATGAGTATATCTTTTTGATAAAAGCCCAATTCTTTCATAAGTCGTTTTATGAACCAAAACAATATTACCGTTTATGTATTTGCATTTCTGCAATACTTCGTTCGGCTCTACCCAACCGCGATCGGTCCTTCCTCCATAGGTCTGATCTCCGGTTATTCTCGATTTACAGGATCCAACAATTATAGGCCGGCTCTTATAATTATCAAAAGAATCAAAATCTCTGAACAATTGATACAACGCACCCTTGATAAAGGTCACATCATCATTAATCCATAGAAAACAATCATATTCCTTGATAGACACAGCGTATTGCCATGCCAACCTCATACCTCCATTCCAGTAAAGATTGCCTGTACCATCCAATATAGTAATTGACGAATCGAATTGTTCGATAATCTGTTTAGTTCCATCTACGGAACCGTCGTCTAGCAAATAAATATCAAAGGTCTTATTAACTCTTGAACATTCCTGATAAAACGACTTTAGACAAGATATGGTGTTATCAACTCTATTATGGGCCGCAAGTAAAACCCCTACTTTCTTCATAAGAATTCAGACAAATAATTAGATCTAATCATCTTTAATTAACTGCAATTCACATCTTCTAAATGAGAAAAAAGTCGACATTAACCTCTCATTGTTCAAAGTAACTTTTCTTCTTACGTATCTGAAAACATCTTTAACTATAAGAAATATATTCAATGAAGCCAGGTGATATATAAATGATATGTTAAAACTTTCTAGCGATAATCGTAAAAACCTCTTGTGCATATAATATTTATAATTTTTCGCTAAATCCTTGATATAATCGTGACCTAAACTGTCACCGTGTCGTTCTTCCCATAATTTTAGGGATGCTTTGATACCATTAACTCGTTTATGAGCATTCCATGTCATTCGAGAAGAGATTTTTTGCTCGCTAACTTTGACAAATGATTTATTAATCCAAACTAGATTTTTGCCATATGTCGCTAAACTCAACCACAAATCATGATCAACACCACTCGTCACCTGCATATCGTAGCAACCAACCTCAATTATATCCTTCATTAAATAGAACTGGCTTGCAACAGGAGGTGTGAAACCCATAAACAAAAATTGTCGGTAAGCGCCCTTTATGAATCTTATGTTTGAGTTTGCTATTCTTCCTGAGCACAAAGAGTGGTTAGGGAATCTCTTGGACGCCCTACAAAACTCTTGAAGAAAGTCTTCTTTCCAAATGTCATCGTCATCGCAGAAAGAAAAATACAACCCTTCAGAATTCGAAATAGCCGTATTTCTTGCATACGTTAGACCACGATTAACATCATGCCTTATATATTTAATAGAATGCTTGCTATTCTTACGAAAATCATTCACTATGGATTCGATATCAAAATCAGAACAATCATCAACAACAATCAACTCATAATTATTAAATGTCTGATTTAAAATAGCATTAAGCGATTCTCTTAAACTTGCAGGCCTATTGTATGTACAAACAGCAACACTTACAAAAATGTCCATAATAATTAGTAATTTATTTTAATCAGCGTTCAAAAACACTTACATTTTTGCGATGTTCTAAATGCATACAATTATCCAGACCATTTTCTGCATAACCAAACACCTTCATTAATCTCATTATCTTATCATTTGTACGGTAATAATTTAAAACTGACAACATTTCGATCCCCTGTACACTCCTATACTTACCAACTGAATTTGGAGAAGCGCCCTGAGTCCGAAGCAATTTATCATCTTGAATATCATCACGATGCTTTATTGTTAAGGCATCATCTATATCGTTAATACTACAATTAGAACCTGTCCATTTTATAAATTCAAACTTAGCAGATACAGGATCATTTACAACATCCTCATATCGACATAAAAAAAAGTCTATTTTCGAAAACTTAGTCATGCATTTCAACATGTTGGCATATTGATCATGCCACTTTAACCAGAATTTCTCATTTCTTGGAAGCTCATGATGTCGTTCGAAATCCCACAAGCTAACTAATTGATCCCTTGGATCCCTTACTATACAAACATAAGCGGCCCTTTGCCCTAAAATCTTACACATGAAATTAAGGATGCGTATGTAGTGTGTAGATTTATCCAACATTATTCGATCATGCTTAGATAAAGCATAAGTGTATGTCCGGTGGAAACCTTTTGGCTGAAATTTCATGACTTCTATGCCTTGAAAATGACCAAAGTAATTTTTAAGAAAGCTTGAACCTGTCCTAGGCATACCTACCATGTAAATTAGATTCTTGCTCTTAAGTGATTCAACTTTATAGTTAAATATTATATATATTGAATAAATTCTCTCTACAATAAACCGACGCAATATATGATAACGCCATATAAAAATCCGATCATAAAAATATCGCATTTTCTCAATCATAATAACTGTAATTTAAATTAACAATATCTTCTGCATAATAAACATCTACAAGGGCCTTTGATTTCGACGTATAATAAGACTTTCTTTTATTTACACTTCTAGTACTGTTTTTGCGTTCAATGTTATTAAAGCCCAATAATGACAATTTTAGAAGTACTTCATCCTTTTCTAGATCCTCCACTCGAAATATCTCATCCATAAGTATCTCTCCATTCTCACCTGATATATCTCCCCAGATGGGTGCCACGTGAGTTGCAAAATGGCGATTTCTTTTTGTTGCAAGCATTTGCGGTATCAGTTTTACGAAATAGTAGAAACCTAATTTTTTCGGTAGTACTCGAGCAAACAACAACTTTTTTTCACGAACCCTTAAATAATTGTAAGCAGATATTAATCTGTCGTAAGGGTTTCTGACAAAACATATTTTGTGCATTGAATCCCACTCTTCTATGGTGTACAAGTAGGTTTTGGCAAATAAACTTCTCCTGTAATCGAATATACCAAGAGGAACCCTGTAATTATTCAAGTTATCATTCCAAAAACTTTTATCCAGACCTAAGAAAACCATTGGCTCCTTTCTATTTGTCTCAAAGTATCTGTCACCTAAGGCATCTCTCAAGCTAGTACCCGCACATTTCTTTAAGTGTAACCAAAATATTCTTTCCATTATTTGATTAGACTTAATGCCATAAATTTTATCATTTTAAAAACTCGTTTTCGAAATATGTCAGGATAGGCGATTAGTGTCCATTTATACCTAGATATAAACAACAATTGGTTCTTAACCGCTTTTGCATATGATGCACCATTAAGAAGAGGTGTCATCCTATGTCCATGACCGATATCTATGACTGCGGTAAAATCTTCAATATTTTGAAGCTCATAACCAACTAAAGCTATTCTTCGAAATAAATCAGAATCTGTTCCCTTAGTTCTCCTTTCATCAAACCCCCCGGCCAATAACCATGCCTCTCTTTTAATTAGTGGAGTAGATCCACAAATAATACCTCCTCCTTCCAACACCATTCTAATCAAATCTTTACCTTTTTTCGGTGTCCTAGGAATTAACTCCTCGGTGTCATTCAACTCGTACCAGTTGCTACCGACCGCACCGCATCGACTATTATTATTCAAGTGATCTACCTGCTTGGCTATCTTGTGCTTATCTACCCAATAGTCATCGTCACCTAGAAGGGCAATATACCTTCCTTTTGACATACGAAACCCCAGATTACTGTTGGCAGAAATACCCATATTAATGGAGTTCCTATGAACTTTCAAAGCGCTTCCATACATCTCTTTTAGACGAAATAGCACTCCTGAAGTATTGTCGGTTGAGTCATCATCTATGACTATCACCTCTAGTTCACTGTATTCCGAACTGAAAACACTATGAATAGCCCTTTCAAGGAGTAAAGCGCGATTAAATGTTCCTATAATTACACTAACAAGCATATATACAAAGTTTTATCCATTCCATCGTCATTCATTAGCATTACGGAACTTCAAAGTTTGAAGAAACACACTTGTGAGGTAACTTAACCTGCTTGATTTTGACAATAAATAAAAGCATCCACCATATGAGAACACGACAGAAATTATAATGATCCCGCCCCTCAACCAAACGTTACTAAAAAGAGAACCAAGTGTAAATGGAACTAAAAAAATTAGGCATACGATACCGAGCGTTTCTAGTGCCGGTCTTAAAACAAGACTTAGCCTTACTCCAAGAACATGACAAAGGATTAATATGTAGGAAACATACATGGACAAGTTTGCTATTAATACAATTTTGGCAATGTTCTCCAAAGTATAATTATTCATGAACATGAATCCCGCACAAGTAACACTAATCCTGATCAACGAAAGAGTCGTAACAATATGTGGTTTTTTCATTCCTTTAAAAAATCCTCCGCTTGGCAAAGTAAAAAGTCTGAAAATAGATGCTATAGAAAGGAGCCTAATAAGATTCACCATACTTAACCAATCCTTACCAAAAAATAATACAACCAAATCTTTCGAAAAGAGGATAAAAATGATAGGTATTGGCAAAACCAAAAAATTCAGCACCGTATTACTCTTTAAATACTTGTTAATTACTCCTGAATCTTGAAGATTTAAGCTCGCAAAAGTTGGAAATAGCACTTTGCCTATTGACTTGCCAATTTCAACTATTGGTTTTGTTGAAAAAGTGAAAGCTAAACTATAAATACCTAGACTTTCACTATCAAAATTTCTTGCTATGATATAGGAGTCAATTTCTATTGATAAATAAGATAAAATAGAGCCGAAGAAAAGCCAAAATCCAAAACTAAAGGTTTCGTGTAAAGAAGATCTTTCAATTAGGAGTGAGCAATAATATGGAGCAACAACATATGACAACACAAGTTTCGTGCATTCACCGAAAATAATCCCAAGAATTATAGCACTAGGACTTTCAAAAATTAGCCCTAATGCTATAGACGAAATTACTTGAACAATAGTACCACTGAACTCATAAATAAACAGCTTCTTAAAGTTGAATTTTTTTTGTAGGCTAATCACACCAATACTAACGAAACCTCTTATCAGCGGAACCAATGATACGAGACGAATTAAATTTAAGGAATCCGGTAACTTAAAAAAAATGGATAGTTGACCAGAAAGAATAAAAATGGTGATTGTCAGTATACAACCTTTAAGTAACTCAAATGTCCAAACTGTCGATAGAAGTTTATGATCCTCATCTTTAATAACTATCACAGCTTGCTTAAGCCCAAACTCTGTGAACGCGAGGGACGCAGACAATACCAGCATAGCAATTGCTACGGTACCAAAATCACTCGGTGTGAGAATTCTTGCGAGGATCATTGTTGATATTAACCCTAGACTTCTAGACGTTATCCGCGATAACATCATCCATCGTCCCCCGTTAATAGCTTGTTTTGCTACTTTCTGCATGGATTATCGTTTTCTGTAAACCGAGGTCTTCAAAAACCACTCGTATGTACTCACGATACCTTCATTTAATCCTATTCTAAAAGACCAACCTTGCTCTTGGATCCTTGAATTATCCATTAACTTTCTTGGTGTACCATCAGGCTTAGTTCTATCCCAGAGGATATCACCTGTATGACCAACTGTTGATTGGATTAATTGTGCTAATTCTTCAATTGTCAAATCAATTCCAGTTCCAACGTTGTACAGATCGTCATTTAGATTATTCTCAAGAGCAAATAAAACGGCCCGACCTAGATCATCTACGTGAAGAAACTCTCTCATTGGCGATCCAGTTCCCCAGAGCTCTACAGGATTATTACCATTCAACTTAGCCTCATGAAACTTTCTTATCATAGCAGGTAATACATGTGAAGACTTTAGGTCAAAGTTGTCGTTAGGCCCATAAAGATTAGTCGGCATTAATGAAACATAATCTCTACCATATTTCTTACGTAATGCTTCGATCAACTTGACCCCTGATATTTTCGCAATAGCGTACCATTCATTTGTCGGCTCAAGAGTACCTGTAAGTAAATACTCTTCCTTCAATGGCTGAGGCGCAAATTTTGGATAAATACAACTCGAACCTAAGAAGATGAATTTTGGGACATCGTTTTCATGTGCAGAACGAATAAGGTTGTTTTGAATCAGCATATTGTCCATCAAGAACTCATATGGATACGTATCGTTTGCTAGAATTCCACCTACCTTTGCGGCAGCGTCAATAATGGCATGCGGTTTCTCTGATTTTATGAACTCTTCGACAGCCTTTTGTTCTCGCAGATCAAGTTCTTTAGAAGTCTTTCCAACAAGATTAGTATAACCTTCTGCTTCAAGTGCCCTCCAACATGCCGAGCCAACCATGCCTCGGTGCCCAGCGATATATATTTTATCCGTCTTATTAATCATTACTCAAAATAATTAAGAGTTTGATATCCTCCGTCTTCCAGATATTTATCCTTTTGCATTAGTTTTAGGTCCGAGCTCATCATATCCTCTACAAGCTCAGCCAACTGAATATGTGGTACCCAGCCCAGTTTATCTTTAGCTTTTGTAGGGTCCCCTATTAATAGGTCTACTTCCGTTGGACGGAAATATTTCGGGTCAATAGCCAAGACTTCTTTACCTAATTCCAACTGATAACTAGGGTTTTTACACTTAGCAACTTTGGCAACCTCATTTACTCCTGAACCAATGAATTCTAATTCAATGCCCACATGACTGAAAGCCATTTTAACAAAGTCACGAATTTTAGTGGTTTTACCTGTAGCAATAACCCAATCTTCTGACTCTTCAGCTTGAAGAATCATCCACATCATACGAACGTAATCTTTTGCATGACCCCAGTCTCTTTTTGAATCCAAGTTTCCTAAATAAAATTTGTTTTGGAGACCCAATGCGATTCGAGACACTGCACGAGTAATTTTACGCGTTACAAAAGTCTCCCCACGTATCGGACTTTCGTGGTTAAACAAAATCCCATTAGACGCAAATATCCCATAGGCCTCACGGTAATTTACTGTAATCCAATAGGCATACATTTTTGCAACAGCATAAGGAGAGCGTGGATAGAAAGGGGTTTTCTCCGTCTGGGGTACCTCTTGCACTTTTCCGTAGAGTTCTGAAGTAGAAGCTTGATAAATACGTGTTTTCTTTTCCAAGCCCAGAATACGGATAGCTTCTAAAAGTCGGAGGGTTCCAATACCATCAGCATCTGCAACATATTCTGGCACGTCGAAGGAAACTCGTACATGACTCATTGCCGCAAGGTTATAAATCTCATCCGGTTGAATCTCTTGAATTATTCTTACTAAATTGGTGCTATCTGTCATATCTCCGTAATGCATGAAGAATTTTGCTCCATCTAAATGTGGATCTTCATACAGATGATCTATTCGATCCGTATTAAACAACGATGTTCTTCTTTTAAGCCCGTGGACTACATAGTCCTTTTTAAGTAAAAACTCTGTTAGGTAGGCTCCATCTTGACCAGTAACCCCGGTAATTAATGCTACTTTACTCATACTTTATAATCTTGCGTCAACTAAATTTTGCGGAAAAAAACCTTTGATATCAAAAACTATAGCGTTTTTATTTTTAATCGCGTCTATATCTATCTCTAAGAACTCATCATGGCTCACAGCCAGGACAATTGCCGAGTATTTATCATACAATACTGATTTACAATTGGATACACTTATGTTATATTCCTGATTGACTTCCTTTAAATCTACCCAAGGATCATAAACAGTTACATCTAGGCCAAACTCAACTAAATCTTGGTATATGTCAATTACACGAGTATTTCGAACATCAGGACAATTCTCCTTAAATGTGAATCCTAAGAGCAAAGTTTTTGCTCCCTTTACAGGAATGTCTTTTTGTACCATCTTCTTTACTATCTCGGACACGACAAAAGAGCCCATGGAATCATTGATGCGCCGACCTGCAAGGATAATCTCGGGATAATAACCTGATTCTTGAGCCTTTTGAGCCAAATAATAAGGGTCTACTCCTATACAATGTCCACCAACGAGGCCCGGTTTAAATGGCAAGAAATTCCATTTGGTTCCTGCTGCCTCAAGAACAGCATGAGTATCTATTTCAAGCTTATTGAAAATCTTAGCCAACTCATTTACGAAGGCGATATTAATATCGCGTTGACTGTTCTCAATTACCTTAGAAGCTTCGGCGACTTTAATTGATGGCGCTAGGTGTGTGCCAGCGGTGATTATAGAGTTGTACAGCTCATCAATTACTTGAGCCGCTGCAGGGGTTGACCCAGAGGTCACCTTTAAAATTTTAGTGACCGTACGCTCTTTATCCCCCGGATTGATGCGCTCCGGAGAGTAGCCAACAAAGAAATCTTTATTGAACTTTAAACCCGATACACGTTCAAGTACTGGAATACACTCATCTTCAGTAACACCTGGGTAAACCGTGCTTTCATAAATAACGTAATCGCCTTTCTTCAAGACATTCCCTACGCTTTCAGAAGCTTTGATTAAAGGAGTTAGAATCGGTCTTTTATTCTTGTCTGTTGGTGTTGGTACTGTAACGATGTAAAAATTCGCAGATTCAATATCACTAACAGCCGTCGTACAATATAATCCACTACCTTTTGACGCAGCGGTAATAAGGTCTGAAACAATCTCTTTTTTAAGATCCACATCTTCAACTTCCAAAGTATGGTCATGACCTAACACGAGCTCCTGAACTCGACTAGTATTGATGTCAAAGCCAATAGTTGGATACTTTTTCGCAAACTCGACGGCAAGAGGAAGGCCTACATATCCTAATCCAACAACTGCAATTTTCTTTTCCATTATTGTAGGTTTTTGAGCAACCAACTACTCGATTGAATTTTATCTCCTAGCCCGTCTATAAGGGTTATGCCCATTTTTTCACAGATTGGACGTTCTGGTATGATATCGTTGTTTTGATCGCCGCCGTTGGCAAAGGCTAAATCATAGTCTTGGCCATATTCATTAGCGATCTTTTCTAGCGTAGCACAAACAGTGCGGTCTTCATCCACGGATAGAATGGCTTGATCTACTGCCTTAATGTTGGACAAAATGATCATTCGCTCCTCTTCGCCCTGGAATTCCTTACTCCCTTTCAGTGCTCTTTGGTGGTCGTTATTTACAATCACAAAAAGCTCATCGGCTATTGCCACGGCATTATTAAAGTACTCAAGGTGCCCCTTGTGAATGGGATTAAAATATCCGGATACTATAACTGCTTTTTTCTTCATATCACCATTATGTCTTCTCTACCGTATCTCGCCGTATTTAACGAGCAATTTGCATGCAACCGATGCTATCATTGTTCCTCCTGTTTTTGCCAGACCAATAGTGCCGTTTTTGTGTCTATGTCCTTTTCGCTGCTGCTCACCTGCCAAGTGATGGTCTTTTCAATGAGAATTTCTACCTTACTAATCACCTCATACAGGTAATCGGTGTCGAGTGCCTCGCCCACCAATGTTACATCGAGCTCGTCGCTGTTAATGCCTATCGCTAGAGCACCCGTAATCCATACTTTCTCTAACGTATCGCCAATGCGCGAAACCACGCGATCTACAAGCGCGTCAATACCTGTCACCTTGCGGAGCATGTTCGATATATCTGTGGTGAGTGGGTGGGTTGTATTGACGCTGTAGACTTTTCGTCTGCCCTGTTCTTCTGCCGAAAGTAGGCCTGCTTCTTCTAGGCGATTGAGCTCCACGCGGACACTGTTGGTGTTTTCACCGAGCTCTTTGCTTAAGCCCTGCAAGTAGCCACTTAAGTTTTGATTCAAAAAAAATCTAAGCAACAGCTTAAGCCGGGTCTTGGAAGTAATAAGTGGTCCTAGGAGGTTGCTTGGCATGTGGCTTTTTTTCGTGGCTTCGCCGCGGTGAGTCACATTTAGCTTAAAAGAAAGCTTCGGTAGCTGTGCCCACCGGCGGATATTCACCGGGGTAGTGAACACGAAAAATACAGTTTTCATGTTCACTGGTTTTGGTTTGGAATGTAAAAGTAAAAGAGAATTGGCACCCAATTATAAACAACAAGTAATTTTTTTACTAGTTATTCACTTTGCCTCGATTTAGACTTTTTACAATTGACTTTTAAGCGTCTGAAGCTCGTTTTGGGTAAGGTCTAGACTAAGCTGTATACCTAGTTCTTTGAGTTGTACAAGGGCTTTTGAATGTGACTTGTCTAATACGATTCCTTCCTCGTTCATAAACTTACCAGAAGTAATGCGAACATAGGTACCGGGTGTAATATCTGTAACGTTGAGCCGCTCGTGGCCATAATGGCCCAGCCACTTTTGAATGATCGCAATTTCTTCTTCGCGAACGATGGCGGGACGGCGCAACCAAAACAGGTAACGCACCGTGCCTGGATAGTTAAATACTTCGTCGCGCCTTTTATCTTGGACTTGGATAAAGAGGTAGCCTTTAAAAAGGGGCTCTTCAACGACCTTCATACGATCGCTCCACTGGCGCTTTACTTTATGTAAGGGGCAATAGACGTTGTAGCCTGCTTCTGAGAGGCGCTGGGCTACTTTTTTTTCGTTTCTGGGCTTGGTGTACAGGACGTACCAAGGAAGCTCCTCTGGCGTCATCGGCTTAGTCGGCCATGATGTTTTTCGCCTCTACCCTTCCGATGAAGAATAAAACGAGAAGGAAACCTGTAATGACCGACCCAAAGACACCCGCCTTAGCTGCAGAGCCTTTGTCCTTTTGAAGTGGATAGGTCGGCTGATCGAAATATTTAAATGGCGCTTCCAAATTCATGAGCTCAGCCTTGGACATCTCTAACCCCTTTACGTATTCACCGTAAGCTACTTTTAGACTTTCAAAATCAATGGTCAAACGCATGCGTTTCATTTTATCCACTGAACTCACCAAAGAATTATTTTGATCTTGGTACTGCCCTAAAAGAAAAAGCGCTTGGTCAATACTCACCTCTAATGAATCCACCTTTTTCTGAAAAGCTATAACTGCGGTTTGACTTTTCTCTCTTTTCCACTCCTTGAATTGCTCCTGCGTACTTTGAACTAAATTATTGGCTAGGTCAAACGCAAAAGCTTCATTCTCTGCGGTAACCTTAAAGTCTAAAGTGCCCGATTCTTCATCGAAAGTAGAGGTGAGAAATACAGCGTTCAAAATATTAAATAGTACTGTTAGTGTGGAGTCCGTGTAGCGCTGGTTGGCTCCAAATTTTGAACCAAACTCGACAGAAAATTCTTCGTTCTCTTCTAAGGCTTCAGCGTAATAGCGGTCAATGAGACGACCGTTCTGTAAAGGAGTGGTCATCGCTTTTGCAATGTTGCTACGAGACGTAATATACTCTTGAACCGTGGCACTTGAAGAGGCAGATCCGCCGCCTACACCTAGACCAAAGCTCGATGCTAAACGCATGGCGCCACTTAGACCGCCGCTTTCTTCTTGGAAAAATAGTTGATAGGAAGCGGTGTAGGTCGGTTTTGCAATAAACTTCGTGTACAGCGCCGCCATAAGCCCAATGGTAAGCGATAACGCAATGATTTTCGTGCGCTGCGGCCATACGATTGCCCACCACTGCTGAATCTTCAAGATGATGTCCTTCAGTGTGATCTCGTCGTCAGCCTTTGGCTGAGAAGAATTGGGCTGCTGCGGTAGTTGCTGGTCCATACTGTTCTCTTGTGGTTTGGAGCTGCAATTTAGTAAGAATTGGCTTGAAATAGCCCCTAAATTAAATCCTCTCCTTTATTAGCAAATGACATAGCTCATTTTTAACGAATACATGTTATACGTTAAACCTTATCTTTGCGGTCAATAAACCAAACTTACCCTCATGAAATTAATGAGAACCTTACTTTGGGCGGTGGTGCTTGTCCCTGCATTACTGAGT
>Ga0233438_10000876_pt1 | contig 35832 bp, 65 predicted proteins | sample SI_123_September_FD_182720 | JGI IMG/M metagenome (GOLD analysis project Ga0233438, IMG submission 182720) | Seawater microbial communities from Saanich Inlet, British Columbia, Canada - SI_123_September2016_10_MG | ecosystem: Environmental > Aquatic > Marine > Inlet | place: Canada: British...
GCTGTTTCGTACAATATTTGGTCGTGTTTCAATTGCGACTCCATTATACTCTACCTCAATGTATTTAAATAAGTCTTGTTGACTCATGGGCCAATTAGCCATTCCATCGTGTAGAAAATCGTTAACAATAAAGAACGTCCAATAATATTCAGGAGTACCGTATAGTTTCTGTGAACAGATATCCGGCCTTGCACCATCAGGTATTGTAAACTTTCGATACGTATTAATATTATCTGCAAAATTCTGTAGTGGTCGTGCGTGTCGAAAGATATCTACTACATTCTGTATGACTCCATCGCGATTAAAATCGTATCCAACCTTAGGAAATAACTTAAAGTATGCCATGATTATTGATCTCCTGTCAATTCAGACGATGGTAATGTATATGGAGCTCTGAATTCTCTATGGTATTCAGCTGTATTATACTCTTCTGGAGCACCGTATAGGTCTTCTCTCTTAAGAGCTTTCGACTCTTGAAACGTAAGCGCTAGGTCTAATTCAACCGGTGCACCTGTTTTATGAAATAGATTTGTTGCACTATTAAAGGTTGCTGTCATATTTAATAGATATGAATACTGTATGAATGGCATAAACTTATTAGGAGCAGCATCTCCACCCTGTAGTTTCATGAATTCTATCTTAAAGAGTGGTGGGTATTCCAATAGAAAATCAGACGAAGTAAGCTTCTTAGGATATAAGAACTTACGAAATGTGTTTTCAATATTCTTTATAGCATCTGATTCATCAGGTGATTCAGCTACCATTTTAAAACTAAAGGCAAATGACCTTAAATTAGTACCTGTAAATTGAACGTTAGTATAGGGATTTGATGCAACACCACCTGTAATCATAGTGGCCTGGCCGGCTGCTCCTAATTTACCTGCTGCTCCGGTCACGGCAGCCGATACAATATCTGTTATACCACTACCATCCATATCCTTTTTACCAGTCATGACATCACCAGTCGCATCAATAGCACCACCAAGAAGACCTAAGTCAGCCTGTGTATAACCAGCTGCATCTGCAATTGATAGACCAGGTGGTGAATAGAGGTATATACTCCTTTGATCTTCCAAGGTCTTTCTATCTACGATTCTGAACCTAATTAGCTCTTGGTTATCCTTTTCCACCAGATTAAGAGGGTACCTTAGAATTGGACCCGGATCTCTTGAACCTTTTTCCTTACCTGCTAATTTGTTTTTTACTTTATCTGATACATTTTTACCGATAGCCATACTCTTTTCCTATATAAATAACTATACTATTTATAAACTATAAGAGTATTTATATGAGTTACAAAGGCAAATACAAAATTAAACACCCTGAGAAGTACTTAGGAGACTATACTAAGGTTGTTTACCGTTCTCTATGGGAAAGACAAGCATTTAAATGGTGTGAATCTAACTCTAGAATACGAGCATGGAATTCCGAAGAGGTGGTTATACCATACAAGTGTAAAACAGATAACAAAATCCATCGGTATTTTATTGATCTATTCATTGAGATGGATAATGGTGATTGTATATTGGTTGAGATTAAACCAAAGAAACAGACAACAGCACCAAAGAAGCCTACTCGTAAAACTAAACGATACCTAAATGAAGTGACAACCTATATTAAGAATACTTCTAAGTGGACTGCAGCTAATGACTTTGCGTCCTACAAAGGATGGAAGTTTCAGATATGGACTGAAGACACTTTAAAGAATTTAGGCATCAAACTACTTAAGTCTTGATATAAATAGTACTATGGCAAGTTTATTCGACACATTACAAGCAGGCGCATTCAGAGCTGGTATTCAAGCTAGGACTGATAAATCACGTAACTGGTTTAAAAAGAATGTAGATGCATTGGGCACTATTAATAGAAATAAACTATTAACTGACGATGCTCTTAAACCCATATCTAATCCTAAGACAGGTGATATGATTATGTATTTCTACGACCCTAAGATGAAAAACGAGTTACCATATTACGATAAGTTTCCATTAACTATACTCCTTGGTCCAACCAAAGGTGGGTTCAATGGACTTAACTTACACTACCTTTCACCTAACGTAAGAGCATTATTCCTAGATAGATTAATGGATTTAGCACCAAAGAAAGTGACTGATTCAACACGATTAGCACGGTTACGATACAATACTATCAAGGGCGCAAACAAATATAAAGAGTTTAGACCATGTTTTAAACAGTATTTGTCGAGTCAGGTCAAATCAAAAATAGTAAGAGTACCAATGACTGATTGGGAAATTGCAGTATTCATGCCAACACAACAGTTTAAGAAAGTTAAAGATCAAAGTGTTTGGAGATATAGTAGAGACGCATATAAGGTATAACCATGGCTAATTCAATCGACGATTTAAAATCTACAATACAAAACCATGGTGGTTTGGCCATGCAGAACAGATTTAATATAATCTTTACACCACCCAAACTATCACTTATTAATTTAGATGCAAGTACACTCCTTGCAGGTTTAATATCAGGTGGTGGTCTATCAATTAAGAATTTTATTAACGACCCTAGAGATATATCAATGATGTGTAAATCAACATCAATGCCTGGTCGACAAATAAGTACAGCTGAACATGCAGCTCACAAAGAACAGCACAAGTATATCACTGGATATATTGATGAAGACGTAACATGTGAATTCCATGTCACACAGGATTTCTTTATACGAAATATGTTTGATAATTGGATGGCACAAGTATTGGATAGTGAGACTTATACTGTAAGTTATAAAGTAGATCACGTGGCTGATGTTGTTATTCAACAGCTCGATAAGCAAAACAATCCAATATACGCAGTAAAATTAAAGAACGCATTCCCTACATCATACACTGGGATGACACTAAGCAACGAAGCGGCTGATACTCCTCAAACGTTTAGTGTAACATTTTCATACGATAAGTTTGAAACACTTAACCCTGTTGCAGGGTTTGGATCCGGTATAAAATCGGTAGCAGATAGAATTATAAATATATTATAATGAATTGGTAATTTAGGAGAAATATAATGGCTTTACCACAAGTAAATAGTTCCAAGTATACGGTATTTGTACCGGGACTAGGCAAGGAGGTTAATTTTAGACCTTACCTTGTCAAAGAAGAAAAAATACTCATGATGGCAATGGAATCAAATGATCAGAAACAGATTCTAGGAGCTATCAAAGATGTCATCGAGGCATGTGTCTTTGATAACATCAGCGTTAATAAATTAGCGGTGTTTGACTTAGAGGTATTATTCCTCCATCTAAGAGCTAAATCTGTAGGTGAAAGGATTAATGTTAATGTCAAGTGTAAGTCGGAAGACTGTAAAGCAGAAACACCAGTTGAAATCGACCTTGATGATATTAAGACTCCTGAAATAAACCCTGAAGACAAGGTAATCATGTTATCTGAGGATATTGGTCTCACATTGAGGTATCCATCATTCGAAGATATACAAAGATTTGACCCAGAATACCTAGAAAAGATTGATGGTATAATGGATCTATTAGTACTCTGTATTGATAACATATTCGATACTGAAGAAGTATACGAGGATTCGTCTGATAAAGAGAAAATGGAATTTATTGAGAACCTAAATAGTTCTCAATTTGAGTTAATTGGTGGCTTCTTTAATGATATGCCATCACTCAAACATGAATTAAAGTTTAACTGTATTAAGTGTGAAGAAGAGACTAAGGTGGAACTAAAAGGTATCCAAAGTTTTTTTACTTAGGCCTCTCACATGATAATCTAGTAAACCATTATAAGACTAACTTTGCTATGATGCAGCATCATAAGTATAGTTTAACTGAATTGGATGGTATGTTGCCATGGGAGAGGGAGATATATGTTACTCTTCTTAGTGAGCATATTAAAGAAGAGAATAGAAAGGCTGAACAACAACAAAGGAAATCACAACGATGAGTGAAGAAGTTAAAACAATAGAGAAGACACATCCAGCCGATACTAACGGTGACGGTAAAGTCTCAAAGGAAGAGCACGCTATGTATCTTGAGTTTAAGCGTAAAGAGCTTGATGACCAAGATGCTATGCGAGATGCTCAACGTAAAATGACATGGTTTGCACTATGGGGTCTATTGTTATATCCATTCGCTGTTGTGATTGCATCCCTAGCTGGTTTAAACGAAGCTCAATCAACACTTGGTTCAATGGCACCTACATATTTTGTAGCTGTAGCTGGTATAGTAGCTGCATTCTTTGGTGCTCAAGCATTTTCAAAAGGTAAATAACCATGGCTAACGATATCAAAAAAGAAGCGGCTGCTCAAAGAGCTAAACAAGAAGCGCCTCAACCTAGACCTAGAGAAGAGGGTGGATCTCTTTCTGATGTCGTTGATCAACTAAAAAAAGGTAACTCAGAACAAAGTAAAACTACTGAAGCTAACGTAGGCCTTGTTGCTAATATGGTTAGCATCGCTAATGCTGTTGAAAGTAGTGGTCTTAAAGCTAATGCAGCTTTAGATGGCCTTGCCGATAGTCTCCTTGGTAATAAACTAAAAGACTTAGAAAAGAATAAAGAAGACGCTGCTCGTGATGATAAAACTAATGAATTACTTGAAGAGTTAGTTGAGAATACAGACCAAAGCTTATTAGAATCTCCTAAAGGTTTCTTTGGTACGGCCATGGCTGTACTTGGTGGTTTAACTGGTGCGTTGGCTGGCATTATTGGTGGATTCGCTTTAGGTGTATTAGAATCTCTTAAACTTATGGGTAAAGGATTTAAAACTTTAGGCGGTAGAATCTTTACTTTTATTGATGATCTATTCGGTAAAAATATATCTAAGGGTCTAACAAAAGTAAAAGGTCTATTTACTGCTAGAGTAATTGATCCAGTTAATAAGTTTTTTAAGGGTATTAAAACTGCTTTTAATTTTGGTAATAAAGGCTTAAAAACTTATAAAGCTAACTTAGTTACTACTGTAGCTAGTTTCTTTGGAAATGTGTATAGAAGTATTAGACTTGGAGCAGCAAGTAAAATAGAAGCAGTTAAAGGTTTAAAATCAACAATCAGTGGATTTTTTGGTAGTATAGGTACAAGAATTGGTGGATTGTTTAAAAACTTTAAACTTCCTATGGGATTAGGTGATGATATTTCTAAGGCTGGTAAGTCAATGAGATCAATTGGAACCTTCGTTAGAGATACAATTAGACCATTTACTAAAACTACAGCACAAGCTGATAAGCTTAGAGACGCTGTAATGTTGATGGTACGACCGTTTAAAGTTTTTAAAGAATTCTTTAAATTCTTCTCTGCAAAATTTGGTCCTATAGGTAAAGTATTAGGTAAACTCTTCTTACCAGTTACAATCATTATGGGAATCTTTGATGGTATCAAGGGTGCTATATCAGGTGCTGAAGAAGAATCAGGCACCGCTGGTAAATTCGTGGGTGGACTCATGGGTGCTATATCAGGTATCTTAGTAGGACTGGTTGGTATGCCACTAGATCTATTAAAGGATTTAGTCTCTTGGATTGCTGGTAAGATGGGAATGGATGGAGCATCTGAATTCTTAGATTCTTTCTCATTCAGTAAAATCATTGGTGGAGTATTTGATGTAGTCAAAGACTTCTTTATGGCTATTGTAGACTTCTTTACTGATCTCTTTAGTGAAGGTCCTTCTGCAGCGTTTGGTAACCTAGGTACTAATATTAACGAATTGTTTAAAAAGATTCTAAGAAGTATTCTACCAGATCCTTCTGTTGAACGTGCGTGGTATAACCCTATTGGTTTCATACAAAGAGCTATTCCTGATGGTCTATATGAATATGCGGGAATGGATCCAAAGACTGGTGAAATTGATGCTCAGTATAAAGAAGCTATTGATGCTGAAGTAAAGAAAACAGGTGAAGACCTTAATGCAGGAAGTATTGATGCTGCAGATAGTAAAAATGCGTCACAAGGTGTAACTGCAAATACTGTTGTCGATAGCTCATCTAAGAGATCTTCTAATCAAACCATTAATATAATGGGCCCAACCACTGGTTTAGCAACAGCTAACGAACTTAGATTTCAGGGATAAAAAAACCCCAGCTGCAGCTGAGGTTTAGTGGCAATTTACTCTGTAACTTATCTGTAAAGGTTTTCGTTACTTTGTCCGAGCGGAAGGACGCCAATCGACTCTATTTTATTCCCTACGACTTTACTGGGTTTTAGTTATCTTGCGCCAATTTTGCGAAGTAGGATAAGGTATCATCCTCATTTCCTTCACTTGCCGAAGCAATTGGTGCAGATTCTGCTACCGTCTCACTGGGAGCAGGTGCGTACTGCATATCCTCAGGGGCCATTGAAGCTCCTGCATCCACGCCTAGTACTCTATTCATCTTAGCCTTGAGTTCAGCATAAGTTTTATAGTTTTCAGGTTTAGTAAAATCCGAGAGGTTATATAATTTATTATAAATTACTTCCAATGCCTCTTCTTCACCACCAGCTACTGGAGCTGCTGCTGCGAATTCAGACTTATCATAGTTTGTCCAACCTTCGACCTTTCTGATTTTGATCTTAAAGTCAGCACCTTCCCAAAAATCGAAAGGGTTCACTGGTTCTTCATCTTGGAACTGAGGTTGCATTTGGTCCATAATCTTATCAAAGATTTTTTTACCAAACTTGTAAAGATATACTTTACCTTCAGCCTCTGGGTTCGCAGAATCAGATACCACCATAATGTTAGACACATAATGTAAACGTCTTTTCCTATCCCTAGCGGTTTGCTTATCTTCTTCTCTACCAGAGTTCCATAGTAAACCATTGGATTCACTAACAGGATCTGGTTGTCCGATTGAAGTTAAGCTGTTTTCGATATACCATAAACCAGTAGGTCCTTTGAACCCATGATCCCAATATCGTACCCAAGGTAGATCCTCACCTTCTTTCGCAGGAAGGAACCTAATAACGGCATAACCATTACCAGCTTTATCTTGAGTAGGTTTCCAGAAGCGATCATCCGCGTATGATTTCGTTTCTGTTTTTGTTGTAACTGCTTCCGCAGCCTTTACGAGTTTGTCGATAGACGAGCCTCGATTGCTCTTTAGATTTGCAAATGACATATATTTTCTCCGTATTGCATTGTATTTACTGAATTATCCGCTTTATACATAATTATAGTATATATTATAACACAAAATCAGCCTATTGTAAAGGCTTTTTTCACTATATTAATATATTTGTCCCGATCGAATTTTACGAACGGTTCATACTTTGTTATTTTTCTAGAAAGATCTGGCCAAATGATTGTTTCGGTTATTTTCTTTCCTTCCCAATATACAAAGCTTGTTAATGCATTCATGATAACTAATGTTTCCAAGGTTATCTCTTCATGCATCCACTTCTCGACGATCTTTGGTGCTTGGTTATTAGGCCCAGCTTGCAAAAGTTCGTCAAAAGAATATTCCTCTGCTAACTTATTTATATCAGCTTGAAATGTTCTTGTTAAAGATTCGTGAATTTTCTTATGTTTAGTGTAGTATCTATCCTGCATTTCAGTGATATACTTTACGTCCTCTACAAAATTGTATACATAAAAATTCATTAAATCCTTTTGATTCTTCGCCAACTTAGCAAAGAAGTATTTATCCTTTCGTTTAAAGAAAGAATTAGGCGAAGCATTAGTCTTAAAGTTATACTTTACAGCATCATAACTACCTTCAAAGTGTAGCTTTAATGCATTATATAACTTATAAGACTCAAAGGGATCCATGGTTATACCATTACTCCTTCGTATAGTGACTCTACATCCTCAATTTCACCTACCACTTCAGCAAGGTTTTGCTTATGGTAAATCTTAGCCATCTTGCGTAGATGCTTCTTATCAATCTCCACTTCTTCAGCACAGAGGTTGACTGCTTCTTTGATGAATTCTCGTTCAGCATCTATCCGTGTCATAGAGTTCGAAATCTCTTCGATACATCCTTTAATACGCTTTTTATCTTCGTCACTTGACGGTATAATTACATTACTCATGGTTTCTCCTATATTGGTAGTGTATTTTTCTTTAAACCTCTAATGAGGTTTAAGCCTTCTGCTTCAACTTCTAATTTTGATTTAAGAGCTGGTGACATAAGCTTTTTGATCTGCCTATAGTCCATACCTCTTTCCTCAATTATATAAGTCATTGAGTCTATATAACTCATGCCATTCTTTACAACACAAGCTTCAACAGCTTTTGTAAACCTTTTTTTGGTCATTATTTTATGATCTAATTCTTTCATACATTTTATAGTACTCTTAATAGAATACAGTCTTTGTTAATCCTACCAGTGGGTTTCTTAACTTTGGTAGTAAGATTTGATAGCAATTTGTCTATTTGCTTTTCAGTCTTAGTTAATATCTGAGGAAGCACATCTTCTGGCTTTCTCAATGTAGTACACATGGATAGTTTTTCTTCCCATTGGTGTACTGTTGAACCTTTTACTTCGAACCCTGTAGCAGAATCATTGACATACATGTGTATGACTTTGTTCTTGGTATTGTATACAAACAATTTGTTTTTACCAGGTATCATAACTGGATTGATTGACACTAATTTATTAATGTCATCTCTTACCATATAGTTAAGCTTTTCAACCTGCTTATCTGAGGCTTTAATCTTTTTAGCCTTAGGTACTTTAGTTACTTTATTATTAGTTTTTAGTGTATTAATATCTTCGAAGATCTTCTCCATAGTGGTAAGCATCTTCTTAAGGTTACCCTTTTTAATATGACTGTATGCTTCTACAGCCTGATCACACCTTTTGTGATAAGCGTCTGATACTACATCATACTCAAATTGAACTTTATCCTTAAAAATATTGATACCAGATCCTTTGATCTTATGAGTCTGCAGTAAACTATAGGTAGGAAATTTAATCTTATCAAAGTTACCATCCATCCATTCATCTACAACCATTTCATCAAAGTCACTATAAATTGTTTCCATGACTTTAGTACGCATTCTTTCTTGAATGGGTATAACCACCTTAGGTGGAGTTGCTGCGATTTCTTCTAGTACTTCGTATCCTTCAGCTAGATTTTGCTTTAGCCTTTTAGTAATACGATCCATGACGCTATCTTCTTCGTCTGGTTTACCCATCCTATTAAGAGGGAACCCAGCGTTATGCATGCGGCATGCGTTACCAACACCTGAACTTACTTTCCAATCCGGTAGTTTCTTAAGAGCTTTAATATCGTCTTTAGAAAAGTTAAGCACATCTTGTGCGAATTGAATAATTATTGGTGCATTACTCTTAGGGTTATGAAAGTAATTAAACCAGTTCGAACCATTTGAGTATTCAAGATTAAGTTTATTGTCAGGTATTTCTGTACCATGCCAATTAGGTTCATTACCTAGAAATTTGTCCTCTAAACTGGGACCACGTCTTTTTATTTTAGCCATATTAACTCCTTGTTAAAGATATATTATAACACAGTTTGCGTGTAATGTAAAGGATTATTTTAAAAAAAGATGGCTCCCACTTTATCCCCGCTTTAGATAAGGAGTTAATTTGGGGAGTGGGAGCCGAAAACATTAAAGCTTTTTGATTTCCATGACATAGTTTTCTGCAGCGTTTTCTGCATACATCTCGTTATGTCCTTTATAAAGTTCGTCTACTAACCATAGACCATCTTTATAGAATCGTGTTCCAAAGGTTCCATCTTCAGTAATAAAAGTTACTGCTTTTAGACCAAGAGTTTGATCTGTATATGTAGACAGAAGTTTGTCTGCTATCTGCATCATGTGTTATTCCTCATATAAGAGTCAATCAAAGCTTGGCCTTTTAAAGCTTCACCAAATGTGTGTATAAGCTTACCATTTTTATATCTTTGAATGACTCCATTATTAAATTCTTTGTCAGTGACAGCACTATCAGCAGTGTCTTCAGGACGATCGTCATAATACATTGAATTTATTTTGTGCGAATGTATAGTTCGTATTCCTTTCGCCCATTCTTCTGCATTAAGCAAATTTCTTTGCCTTTCTACTACTTCGTCATGTTCACTCATGATAGTTGTGCCTCCACTAATTTTTTGACTTTATTTTTACTGTACCAAAGTCCTGAGTACATTTGTGATCTACCGTCAGCCCACTCGACGTAGTACCTTTTATATCCATAAGGCCTTGCTATATAGATAGTACAATCGCCGTAGTTGATCATGACTTCTCTCACATCATTTCCATGATTCTTTTATGTTGAGCAGCAATCTTTTCAGCTTGAGTAAGAATCTTAGCTTTTTGTCGCTCTTCGCGATTCCAAGTCTTTGGGGTTACTACTTTGTTGTTTGTCTTAGACATATTTTTGCACTTCCATGTATTTTTCTACTGGTATTAATTCAACGAACTTTCTTCGAGACTTCTCGAATTGCTTCATTGGCTTACTGAATTCGACGTATTCGCCTCCTCCAGATTTCTTATAGCCAACTAAGTGGCCATGAGGGTTTAAAATGTATACGTGATTTGGAACGTGATGTCCCACTTCATCCCAAGAGGTTATTTCTTTAAACGCTCTTAGTTCAGATTTTATAGACATATACATCCATCCTTTCTGCTGCTGGCAATGGTAGTGATTGGTCATACGCCCTTGGGTGTCTACCTGCACTAATTGCGGCTGAAGTCCTAGGACCTCTTCCTTGGCATTTAACTCTATACCTAGGCGAATGACTAGGGAGATCAGATGACCATCCACTATTAAATCGATATCGGTTAATCCTATCGGTTTCTTTAGCCATTTTGTTAATAGCTTTAATTGTATTTCGAACTGTTTGAAGTTCTAGCATATCACCTGCTGAAGCAGTGTGAGCGGTCATTACGTAAGAATTAGATGATCTCATTAGTAGTCTCCGTCAGCCATTTTGTTTGCGTTATAAGCATCCATATAAGATGAATCAGCTAAGAACCTCGCAGTATTCTTTTCAGAATAATACATGTTTTCTGGTGAATTGAATTCTAAAGAACCTGGCGCTTGTTTGCCAGCTTTCTTAACAGAAGCTGTAAGCTTTTTATGAAGCTTCATTTCAGCTTTCTTTTCTGCTTTACGAGCATCGAGTACAGCAATAGAAGCTTGAAAATCTGCTTCTTCTTTGCGTTTCGCTGCAGCCTTTTCAGCTGCCATTTTAATCATTTCTAATCTATTCATTAAATTAACTCCTTATTTAATTATTTAATATGTATATTATATACTAGTTTTAACCGAATGTAAAGGTTTATTTTCATTTATTTTCATTCTTTTTAGATCATTTGGTTATATGCATATAACTATTATGTATTGTCTCCATCGCGGTAAACAACATCAGACTTATTAAAAATCTTTCTTTTGATTTTATTAAAAAAACCACCTTTTTCCCATATTAAAGGAATATTCTTCTTAGTATCTTTTTCAAAAGACATATGAATACCAACATAAGTAAACAATATGAATACCATAAATATCACAGCTGGTATAACATACTCAAATATGAAATTTATAATATCCATTATCGACCTATGTGTTGTACTTCGTTACGAGGTACAACTTGATAAGCACCCTTGTTATATGCGGGAGCTACAGTAAAATTCTTTGAAGCTTCTTTTTTCCAAGATTGGTCTTCGCCTGGCTGATACTTGGTGTCACCAGTATATGATGGGTACTTCTTATCGAATGCTTCCATCTGTAATTGAGCATAAGACTTTTCTGGCTTATATTCAGTAAAAACGGGCTTAGATCTACGCTTAGGTCTAAGTGATGTTGTTTTGCGCTTACGACCAGTTGGATCGTATCTAAGAGATCCAATCATATTCATAGAGAGTACTCCTCATCAGAGATATCAGTTTCTAGTTCATCGAATTGAAGTTCTACTTCTCTTTTTTTATCTTCGAAAGGTGATACTAATTCATAGATTGCTGATTCTAGATCATTAACCTTTTGAATGATATCATTAATTTCGCTGTCAACACTTAAGCCATGTTCATCAGCCAAAGATTGAACTTTAAGATAAATATTACTTGGAGTGTCAGCGTACTTAATATCCCTTGTGATACTATTAACGTTATTGACTACTAATTCCAAGTCAAATTTTGCGTTATCCAACGCTTCTAGTTTTTCTTTCATTTCACTTACTGACATATTTGGTTCCTCCATAATAATAACCTTTAACTAAATCCATTTTCCACTTCATAGACATATTCTCTAAGAAATTCCTAGAGCTGATCTTTGATTGGATGTATTCGCCTAAAGACAATTGAAAGTTTAGTTGACCATGGTTAGTACCAGGACCTGTTATAAAATTAGCTACAAACATTACGCTACCTCCAGCATAGTTAAAGGAACATCCCAACGTTGACCATCAATACTGATGATTGCCTTTTTGATTTTGATCTTTAAGATCTCACCAGACATTCTTCCACGTCTTCCGTTAAAGGACACATTATCACCAACTGCAAACGAAGCTTTAGCTTGTCTGGCTAGACGATTTCTAAGAATTGATTGTTGATCTTTTACAGCTTGAATTACTGCATTTAGGTCTGCCATGTTATCGATTTGGCTTATCTCTTTAATCACTTTTTTCATATTTTTTCACTCTTTTTCATTATTTAATATAGATATTATAAACTATTTTTGATCATTTGTAAAGGATTATTTTCACTTTTTTTAGATCATTTAGTTATATGCATATAACTTTTTATGCCACCTCTTTAACGTTATTTTTAAACCAAAGAGATAGCTCTTCTTGGTTGTTGCAGAAGTCGCCATCTTCCATAAGGAATTCGACGCTATAGTTCTTACGGCCGGTGTCTACACAGCCAGTCCAAGTTTCAATCCTTTGTAGGATTTCAGATCTTAAATAGCCGAATTCACGATTGTCAGTGACTTTCATGAAATAAACCGATCCATTCTCCATTGGTCTAAACTCTGTTACAGTTTCCCATTCCTCACAAACTTTTGTGGTAGAATCTGTCACATATGTATCGATAATATACTCTTCTACGAATTCGTTCGAAGAAGTAATATAGGGAGAGACTATAGCTTCTATATCAGCAAGATCTAGATCTGGGCGGTATGGACCACAGTTAGGTAGAACATAAGTAGATCCACCTTTGAACTTCCAGTATGCCTCAGAAACACCATGGACATAGTCCTCGTTATGAGCTGCATAGTTCTCTTTATATTGGGTTTGAATTACTAATTTTTTCATAATTAACTCCTTATTTAATTATTTAATATAGATATTATAACACAGTTTTCAGAGAATGTAAAGGCTTTTTTTCATTTATTTTCACTTTTTTTCCCAATAAATGTCATCATTATGAGGAAAGCCCTTCCAGCTCTTCCAGCTAGGAAAGCACTTCTTGTACAGCTTTTCTTCTTGAGCGTGGGCTCTTAATTCCCACGGCTGATTTTCGTATATACATTCACTGAAGTTACGGCCTTTGTACATAAAGGTGTCAGTTAGATCACCTCGTAGAAACTGTTCTGCATGCACCATTTCATGTGCAAGAGTAATCATTTGATCTTCGAAAGAAAGTTGTTTTGAAATGTTGATTTGAGCATATGTCTTATTGCCAGTACAATCACCCATTGCACTACCTTCTTGAACCCACTTTTTAAAGGTAATGAATATCACCTTTGAATATAGACGGTTGATTTTTAGTGCCTTTTGCAGTTGATCTAGGTATAAATCTACAGTAGGAATATCCTTCTTTAGAACCCCTTTCAATGCTATAATTGCCATAAATATGCCTTGTTTTATTTAATATGGGTATATTCTAACACAGTTTGGGCCGTTTGTAAAGGTTTATTTCACCTTTTTTCATATCTTTTTGTTATATGGATATACCTTTTTATAACAGTGCGTCAGCGTGCATAGAAAATAATGATTAGGGTATATACCTTGCCATATTCACGCTGGTGCCCTCTGCAATATATGATTGATATCAAATATGATCAATATAGGGCCCTCTGAGGGACTTTAATATCATCTATGATATAATGGATGGAGAATAGATTGTTATTTTAAATTAAATTTATGATTCCCATATTAGAGTTTTAAGTTTTTTTTCAGTTGGGATAAACCCGAGTGTTTGTTGGATTAATTCTTCGAGGTGATCAAAATTGCCAGAAGAGAATTGTATGAGTTGTTTAGAGGCTTTAGATTTAATAATTTTATAGGTGCAACCGTGTGAAATTGCAAATTGGTTGAGTAGGTTTAGAGATTTAGTAGGGATGTGAAGTTGTGTGTTATAGACCATGTTTCTTTCCTTTCATTTGATTAGGGGTGTATTATACCATACTTTGGGCGTAATGTAAACGTTTAATTCACTTCTATTTAGATCATTTCGTTATATAGACTATAACTTGGTGAATATATGGTTATAAGCTCTTCTTTACCCTTAACCTTGATTTTGCCTATTTCTTCGCATCTGTAACCAGCTGGGAGTTGTTCCATTGTAAAACTAGAGATGATGGTCTTATAGTCAATATATTCATGTCGGGCGGCAGTGGCCTCGAGACGGGCTGCAAGGTTGACTGCATCTCCAATGACTGAGTAATCGAATCTGGATTCAGAGCCCATGTTACCAACAATACAATCCCCGGTGTTAACGCCAGTACCGACATTAATATCAGGCAAACCTCTGGCAGAATAGATTTCTTTAAGTTCAATTGTTTTTTCCTCTATTTCTAAAGCTGATTTTACTGCCATTTCGGCATGGTTTGAACATGGTAAAGGAGCATTCCAAAATGCCATAATACAATCACCCATGTATTTATCAATGGTTCCTCCATTAGATAATATGATTTTAGTCATAGCATCTAGGAATTCGTTAACTAATAAGACTAATCCTTCTGGATCATCTTTGTTTTTATAGTATTCTGATATAGGAGTAAAGCCACATATATCCATAAACAGAAAAGACATTTCCTTTCTATCACCACCAAGTCTAAGTAGCCCTGGATTCTTCTGTAATAGATAAACTTGTTTAGGATCTAAGTATGTTTCGAATTGTTTTTTAATTTGTTGTCTTAATATGAACTGTTTATAGAAATTACTAAAACTCGTTGAAGTGAACAGAAGTATAAATACTAATAGTGAAGCTGTTAGGTCGAGGAGTATCTTAAATTCGTTCCAAAAGTACCAAGAAGAAAACACAGTGCCGACAGAGATCACGGCGAAGAACGCAACTCCGTAATAAATCGAAAGATAAGACATAGAAAGGATTATTAATGTCCCTCCAAGAGCAATTAGAGCTATTTCCAGAGTATCAGCCCAAACCGGACGAGATATCGAAGAACCATCCATTATACCCTGTACAACTGAAGCTTGAATTTGGTGAGGGTAGTATAACCCTTGAGGAGTGGGAAGCTGCGGAGCAACTCCTTTCGCACTCAAACCAACTATTACCGTCTTTCCATTCAAGTTAGGTAGTTTACCTACGTATTCTATTTCATCAAATGTATAATTCGTATTTAACCATATTGTACCATTCGAATCAGTCTTCATAGGTTCATACGGTGGAATCATTACGTCAACTATTCCATATTCCTCTACGTTCATTGTATAGGATTTCTTATCTTGTAAAACTCTTATTATTTCAAGCGCAAAAGATGGATAAAGCTGGTTATTCACTTGACTTATTAGCGGTATTCTTCTTGTTATGTTATCTACTTCTTGTGCTGCATTAATAAGACCTACGCCCCAAGCTTGTTCTTCTAACATTGGTATATTGGTTACTAATCCACCATACTCATACGCATAATCATAGGGATCACCTATTCCTTTTATAGCAGTTCCAATATAAGGTGCCGTTTCGCTTCTACCATTTGAATCAGCATCTTGTGCCAATATGATACCATTGTCTTTTATCCATGATGCGAATATTTCATCACCACCAAACCTATCAGCTTCTGGGAACATAAAGGTAAATGCAATCATACCAGCATTAGCATCGCGTAAGTCTGATATTAGTTGAGCGTATGTTTGTCTAGGGAATGGATATTGACCAAGTTGCTCTAATGAATTTTCGCCTATGTTTAACACTACTATTTGATCTGATTTCTTATCTGGTAGTGATTGTATATATTGATCAAACGAAATTAAACGAACCTGTTCAACTATTGGTAGATCAAATACTCTTAAAGCCACAAGGCTTATAAACAATAGTACTGTAGTCCAAATACTAGTAATTAGTTTCATTAGTCACCCTGAGTTACGCTAATACCACAACCGCCAACTGTCAAACAATTTTGAGTAAGAGAATATGATTGAGTTACTTCACTTCTTTGAAACAAATATAAATCTGTAGGATATGTTCCAGATAAAACAATGTTGGCCGAATGATTAGCGCCATTTCCCTTTTGTCTTACTTCTATTTCATTACCATCGTTATAAGTTTGAATGTGTAATGACTTAGCGCCATCTCCCTGCTGCCTAGCCCATATTTCATTATTGTCACTCCATATTAAAGTAGTAAACGTATGACCAGAATTACTACCTCCTCCATTCTGTTGGAATCCTACAATAGAATTACTATCTCCATGTATATCCATACGAGCATAATGACCACCCGAGTCTAGACCATCATATAAGAATGTGGTATCAGATGAATTGGTTAATGAAACACCTTGGCCCCATCTTATTTGATTACTGTTTCCGTCTAAATGCCATATTTGTATTTTATTTTCATTTGACGATTCATTTGTTTGTTCAAAATGTAATGATACATTATTTCCATCAACATCACATGAATTTATTTGATAGCAATCAATAGTGTTATTAGCACCAACTTGTGTTATACTTAAATTTAAATTATCGCTATCGAAAACGTTTTCAAGTATTATCTCGTTATCCGCCTTGGCGAATGATGATAATAACAGACTGACCGTCACCAACAATAATGTTATTTTTTCTACCTTCATTTTCTGTATCCAAAGTTAAGTTAGTTCCTATAGGTATACGTACTGAAACTATGCCGTTTACCTCTCTATAGAACCAAATTTGACCTGCTCCCTGATCTATTATAGTATTATATTGAGTGTCTTTATCGAAACCTGGAGCTGAGGTTCCTTGTATATCTCCAGCATCACCAGCGCTAGCACTTCTTCTATTAAATATACTTACTTCTTCTAGAGCTACTAATACGTCTTGTAAAAACTCAACATCAAGTAAGTCCATATCTAATTCATTAAATTCTAAATCATCCTCTGCGAGGAAATCTTCATTTAAGTAATCTGTATCGAGATCAGTGAAATCAAGAATACTATTGTTAGTATCGTTGCTTCCATTCGACTCTTCCTCTTGTCGTTCACTTATTTCTCTCGGTGGATTAACAATAAACATATTGTCAATCATATTTAAATTTATATTATTAAGCACTACTGGTTGTGTTGCAATAGTACTTATATTTGAAACCATCGTAGCTTGATAAGCTTCAGTTAGTTTAACTACTCCACCTTCGTTAGTAACTGTTATTGATCCACTTGGAGAACAATCACCGTCTATTGTGCATTCGGATTCTGGTAGAAGTATGATTAAACTTCTTCCTAATTCATCCACAGATGTAGTAAAATCTGTTCCTCTTACACCTATCGTAGCTGTAGGAGTTTCTATTTTAATATTTTGTTTAGGTACTAATCCTAATCGGCCAGTAGAAAACCGTGCAGTTCCAGCAACGAAGTTCATAGTCATATTAGCATCAGCTTTTTTGTTTGGATCGTAATAGTATTTAGTAAGCGTAACTTCAGTATGTTCTGTTAAGCGAACTACTGAATCGTCTAAAAACTTAAGTAGCATCCGGCCTTTTGCAGTTTCTACATGATCTAATTGCTGTATTTGTAAACCAAGTTCAGTGGTAATACTTTCGCCTTGGCGAGTTATACCACCACTTCCCTGATGTTCTTCTATGCCGCCTATATCATTTGCAAAAGAAAATTGACTAAGTAATAAACTAGTCAGTACTATCTTTTTGCTTAATATTAACTGTAGCATTCTCTGTATCAAAATCGGCATTTATAACTCCGTAACAACTTGAAATTCCTGTAGGGCAGGTTCCTGATGTTTGGAGAATATCAATATCTCCTGAACTACCAATCCACTCCAAAGTGACTGATTGATAAGCTCCATCTGATTGAGTCGTAGCAAAGTTATTAGAAGATCCAATAACGTCTACGTCCCAAGTTACATCGTCGGATTCGATATTGATATCCCAAACGTTTGATCCACCGCTAATATCAAGGTCCATATCCAATCTTTCAGATGAAGCTGAGTAGCCCCAATCTATGTCGAATGTATTTGAACTTCCTGTTATAGCAACGTCAACGGTTGAGCTATCAGCACTACCACCATATCCTACGTTCCAGTCCCATATATTTGACGAGCCCGTCATAGACAAATCTACGTCGGTGGAGTCAAAAAGGGTTGGACCAAAGATTTGGTTTAAGTTACCGATCATGTCGATATCCATAGTTACAGAATTACCAGTTAGAATCCAATCACTAGCACAATCTCCACTTGAAATAGTTCCACATAATTTATTACCATAACCAATTTGGTCAATAGTTAAGTTTAATGTGTCTCCACTTTGGTCAAGCAAGATAGCGTTGTCATTGGCTCCGGCAAAGGCAACTACAGGGCATAATAAAATAGTAAATGCGATATATCTATTTAACATTTTCATTTTCATTTTCCTTTATTTGATGTTTATCGTTTACTCCATCATCCTGATGAGGGTGACGATGTCCATCTTTTATTACCCAAAAGTCTCTGTCATGACCTTGGTATATTAGTTCTAACACGGCTGCTTCGATTGTAGATCTTAGCGATCGTGTTACTGATTCATTTTCAGTTATCCCATCTTCTATTTCTAAAAGTTGAGTACTCATATCAACGAATTTAAAAACATCATATCCATTAGCGACAGCCAAAATGGTTTTTGATGTTTGCACATTCAATAAAACTTCACCGGTCAATGTGCTAACCGCTCTTAAATGTACAGTGACTATATCTCTTCGATAAGCTCGCGAAGTTCCTACTCCAAGATATCGTGCGCCTGCACCTCCAGTCTCAATATTGGTATCAAAACCTATGATACCGCCTTCGAGAATGATCCCGGCAAAAAGAAGTGGCGCCAAGCCAGTATTATCCTTTTCGTCGTATTGTTCTCTAGTTGTTCGAACGATCTGTCGTTCTCTTGTTAAGTGGTCTAAACCAACTCTTTCTACTACTCTAAACCATGATCCCTTTCCAGCAGTCTTTAAAGCATCAATTAGCATAGTAGCACCACCCTGTGATACTGCAGTAGAAAACATAGCTGAATCGCCTTTTTGCTTTCTTTGACCTGTTAAATCAGGGAAATTATATACAGCTACTACTGGTTGTTTTTGTGGAGCTGGAAGATTAAGTAATTCTTTATGCGTTGGTAGGTGTACTACTATAGGTTTTTCTATACATTCACCATAATACGCCATACCAGTTCCAACACAACTATCTGACATACTAGGTATTCCAGCACACCCTGACAGTATGATAATAAAAGATACTATCCCTAGTCTTTTAACCGGTCCCAGCACTTCCGGCTCCTATAGGAATTACAATTGTTGTTTCAGAGCCATCTTCAGCTACAATTGTCATGACAATAACTTCTTCGCCTTGTGAACATGCCCATAAAGAAGCATCACAAGATGTTCTTTGATATGTAATAGTATTACCTTCCAACACAAAACTACCAAAACTAGATTGTTGACAAGCTGGATCGGTAATATCACATGTAGAAAATAAACTTTCTACTAATTGTTTACTTAGTTGAGCATAAATTCTACTCTCTAAATTTCTCATAAATTTAGCTAATGTAGTATTTTCAGCATCTCTTTCTGCTTGTAATAATGCAGCTTCAATGTCATCAGCAATAGCTTTCTTACGAGAAAACTCTTGGTTTTCAATAGTCAAATAATGCGAAGAAGTACCTATACCACTAAAAGATGGACTTTTAAATTTATGTACTAACTCATCAGCAATAGCTACTTGGCAAGCAAAAAATAATACTATAAGTGCTATACCTATATGAGTTCCTGTAATTTTCATTGTTTTTTCCTCTTTTTTTCATTTTCACGATATTCTAATACAACATCTACTTTTTGCTGCAGACGTATTAGATCTTGATCTAACATTCTTGTCTGATCAATGACTCTTATAAGAGCATAATGCATTTTTTCTAAGGCGGGGTCTATCTTTTCACTTATAAATTGCCAAATAAAGAATATAAAGTAACCCATACCAACAGACATTATAATTGGAAATCCGTAATCGGATATTGCTTGCGCTATATCCATTAGTCTCTCCTGACGTCGAGTTTTCCATCCTCTACAAAATTTTCAGCACGTGCTATTCTTTCAATGTCCGGTCTTAATTCCAAAGCAGAAGAAACTAACATATCGATTTTTATCATTTCGTTACTCATTGTTCTAGCTCTATTTTCTAGTGATTCACAAAACATAGTTAATGTACTAATTTGACCCACTATTCCTTCTAGTATTTGTTTCAGTACTAAAAATATAAAAAAGCCCATCACCAGAGCACCAGCAATTGGTGCACCGACGTCGGCAATTAAAGTTAATATCTCGGTCATACCTTTATTTATAAGGTTGGATTATTCGAAATGAACAGAAACACCACATCCACATGCCATTGAAACATTTGGATTGGCGAATTTAAACGACGTGTTTAAACCTTCTTTTTGAAAATCAAGGGTACTACCTTTTAAATAAGGTAATGAATCTGGATCTATGACGATAATAAACTTATCAAAGTCTAGAATATTATCGTCTTGATTGATAGACTCGGCGAATTCTATGATATACTCATATCCACCACAGCCACCACCAGTTATTCCAACTCTAATAGCTGGGTCTAACATTTCGTGGGTTTTTACCAGAAGATGCTTAATAGCCTCATCTGTAAGCTCGATCATTAGTTTTTGAAAGCTATTTTAGTCGCTAAAGTTGTTGCAACACCAAGAAGCTTATCAGTCGAATCTTTAGCTATAAGAACTACTTCTCCAGCAGCTAATGTCATATTTCCTATGACTTCTCCAGCTCCAGTAGTGTGAGTAAGTACTTGTACTGAAGTCTTATTATTCAATACTCTTACTAATTTAGCAGAATCTACAGTATCTGCAGTAGCCAAAGTGACTGATGGTGCTAAAATTTTAATTACGCTCATTTTTATTTCCTCTTAAACTACTATTTATACTTCTTCAAGCCTAGACATGAGTCTTTCTGCTCGATTAGTAACTTGTTTATACCATCTTGAATCTCTGCCTTCAATAGCAGCAGTTTTCCAATCACCGCTTTTTAAAGCAGTATTATGGTTTTTAAATTTTGATAGTCTAGTTCTACCCATGTTAAACATCATATTTGCAATAACTTGTTTAACTTCTTGAGGGTAACCATCCCATCCCTCATGTAATATTTTACAATCAGCTACTACTGATTCTAAATCAGATTCAAATAGTTCTACACATCTTTCTTCTGTGATTTCTGTTCCCAAAGCTTGTCCACTTTCTTCATCAGAATCAAGGATGAGATGCCCAATACCAACAGTAGGAAGACCAAGATGGTCGTGATAAATTTCAAGTACTTTTCCTTCGTCTATTGTTAATTGTTCTATTAATTGATCAACGTCAATATCGTTATTTTTATTAAAAAACATTTTATTCTTCTCCTAAATATGGCTGTGGGTATATCCCTTTGCCTTTTTTCCATAACGGATTTATACTTGATGGATCCTCTGGCCAGCCCCAACCATCTGCAAAAGTTGCGTTAGCTTGATAAAATTCTGACGAATCAATGATTGCGTACATTGGAGTATCGTTGTCGTTTATGTTTTCACAGTAATACCAAAGAGCAGTAAGGTTTGCTATAGTATACTTTTGAACTACGCCTTTACCAAGAATATAAGATCTTTTAGCGCCCCAACGATCATTAATATAAGTTCCATTTGCTATCATAACATCATGTCTAAACATTTGTTCATTAGCTATTTCTAGTTGTCCTTTACCCATATCTCTATAAAGACCGAATTCGCATACAACGCTAGTTTCCCCATAATTTGGAATTAATTCGTTTAAACACTCAACATTTTCAAGTCCTGGACGATAAGTAAAACATGTCAACCCAGCTATTTCACCATTCTTATATATTTTTTGAAACATTTCTAAACTTATAATACTTGAAAAAATAAAATCTTTTTTGTCAGCATCAGTTTGATTAATTTGATATTCGTTATCTAATCCCGTAGATGTTGGAATTCTATACGTATCATGTTCTAAAAAATTCTTTTTATTACATTCCCATAGAAGTTCGAACTCCTCTGGAGTTGGGGGTGTTGCGTTTATTTCAAATGTATATTCCATATTATATTATCCTCATGACATTCTTACAGACACTTTAAAAGAATCGTTTGATCCTTGATTTGTTGGTGATTTAACTCTTAAATATCTTGCTGTTCCGGTAATCTTATTAAGTGAATCAACGTATTCTTCATATGTTCCTGAGGACCAACTAATGTGTGGGCTGTTGGCGGCTCCTTGTATAATACTGTCATCAGGATTTCCAATTTGTGTATTACATGTAAATGGATTTGGTGAAAACAAAATTGTGTGTTCTCCTCTTCCATGTGTACTACCTAATTGATGCTGGTAAGTTACACCAGTGCCTTCACTAGCTGTATACGTCATGGTTGGTGATGTGAATGGACCATGTATAATTCCACAAGTTAACTGATAAGTTGGTGCACCGGAACGATAAAATCTATGTCTAACAACATCTTCTCCACCTTGAGCTATAAAGTATCCTCCCCACCATGAAGTATCAGAATACTGGCTCGTATGTTGATTAGTAATCATAGAAGCAGAACCATTGCTACATGTCCCTCCTCCGGAGTAGTTGTTAATAACACCAGTAAATGAAGCATTTGTATATGTAGTTCCTCTACATGGTCCATTACTTCCTAAAGAATATCCACTATTTGACGACAAAACAGCAGTCATGAAAATTAAATCTCCGGCCGCTGCTCTTCCACCTAGATGAGCATAATGAAATGTACTATAAGTACTAGTTTTAGTGTGAGATGTGAATGCCATTGGAGAATGCTTAAAGCTACTAGAAGTCGTTCCAGTTAATTGTGTAGCAGCAGGTACTCTTGATGATCTTCTAATAGTATGAGATATACTTGGATTCGATAAAACTCTAGAAGCATAACTTGGTATAGTACCATTAGCGTTAACAGTGTCCATGTCTCCACCCATGGAAAGTCTTCCCATTCCTCTGAAGCCACTCCAAGCAACATTTGTTGATCCCGCCGCTGCTGTTCGAACAACTCCACTTGTAGCACTATGGCCTGATGTTGTTCCAACGCCATGATCATAATCAGAAAAATATCTAGCATTAGATGATCCAGCTGTGCCCGAACCTACATTGGCGCTTGCAGTTCGATAGGTTCCGCCGCCAAAGCTTTTGGCATTCTGAGCATAAAACGTAGCTTGTGAGCTACCTCGAAGAAGCATACTCATATTAGATGCTCTAATATTACTTAAACGCTGTTTTATAAACATTACTTAATAATTCCTGATATATGGTCTTCAAAAGACTCTATTTTTTCCAACCTATTGGGCCAAAGAATATATTCTTTTTCTGGATTCTGTTTTAAATTAGATAACAATGGCAATATAGCGTTATATAAATTATTAAGCTTATCTTCCAATACTTTAACTTCTGCTTCTGTTGAAGAAGCTTTAGTTGTGATTTGTTGTACAGCTTCCAGCTCGCTCTCGTCAACAGCTGTAAAACCAAAATCAAATTTTAATAGATCATCTGCCATATTTATTCCTCTATTAATCTATTTATACTATTATACTTCTCTTCTTTAGGCAATTTCTTTTTTTTATTTGAATGGACTTGAGTTACTGAGTGTTCAGGTTGAACTTTACGAGCTTTAATTTCTGGCTTTTTCTTTCCAAAAATAGCTTCCCAGCCATCTGAATATGCTTTTTGGTCGATTCCACGTGGTTTATCACCTTTTCCGCCATGCCATTGTTTACTCATTGCATCCATCCTAAGATAATATTTGTCATAATAAGTATACCACATAATAGATTTATGCCTAAGATTAATGTTCTTATAATTGTTATTTGATTTTCTACTGGCGCTGTGTCTTCGTCATTAAATGAACCTAAGGAATATTTCCATATAGTCCAAAACCGTTTCATGATTTGTTACTATAAAGTATACCAACTAAACTATCAGGTGTAGTGTCAACTTTATACTCAGTATAAAATACTGTTATTTCTTCTCCAGATTTTACTGGGCTAATAACAATTAATTCTCTAAAATTTACGTGTTTAAGAATAAAAGCGTTGGGAGTTTCTGAATGGTTTACAAATCCACCCATAGGTGTTCTAATTAGATGACCTTCCCATTCAACATGAGATCTTCCTAATCTATCTGAAGGTTCAAGATCTGTTATTGCAAAGAGACCTAGGCCATGAATAGAGCTTTGTTTTACTGTAACTCTATGATCAAGCGGGCGATACGTATTCAATTTTAATTCCTCTTCGAACTAATTCATTCTTACATTTCTGTTTGATTTTTGGTTGTCCATTAGAACTATTAATATAGTCAAACAACTCTTCTTTTTTAGTGCTTTTCATAAAAAAATTACTCGTAACATTTTTACCAGTTGCTCTATCTCTTACTGTTTGTGAAGGCTTAAATTTAATTGGTGGCATTATACTTCTCCTGTTATATGCTTATATATTTCTTTCCACTTCCAAAACCTAGGAATATCTACAATATCACTATTATGGTCATGCGCTACTAGGATAGAATTCAATCCAACCTTTTCTCCAGCAATTGCATTTTCGGGTTTATCTTCAACCCACCAACATTCGCTGCCTTTGTATTTTTCCAATACTTCATCTTTGTCAGCACCACATGGTAGGTATATAAACTCATCGAATATTTCTTTACCAAAAAGTAATTCTAAGTTTTGAGTTCTTAATCTCTGCGCATATTTGTTATCACTTAAAGAAGTAATACAATGGAACCTATATCCATGTAACATGTTTAATCTTTTGATATAATATACAGCATCTCTTAAAGGAGGCAAAAATGCAATAGCTGCAGAATCGTTAAATTCTGCTACAAATTTACTACCTTCTTTTTTTGTTATTCCAAACCTAAGACCAACGTTATATTCGCTATCGTCTATTACTGGAACGTTCTTATTGTGCTCCATCCAATGTGTAAAGGCATAGCCCCAGTCACATAAAACACCGTCACAATCGACTAGTATAATGTTTTCTTTCATTTCTTTCATAATTAACTCCAATTTATATGTATATTATAACACAGTTTTAGGAGTTTGTAAAGGTTTATTTTAAGTTTTTTTCACTTATTTTAAGTGTTTTTAAAGTGTTTTTGAACAGTTTCTAGCTTATCATTAGCTTCAGCAATTTTGCCCACTTCAGTCTCAATAGCTTCAATGATACCAGGATGTTCACCAATACCTGCTGGATTCTTAACATATACCATGATATTGGCTTTGGCTACTTCGATTTCGCCTTCTAGTTTTTTAGTCAAAGCATTAAGTAAATAATTCATTTTATCTCCCAAATAATTTACGTCTTTTATATTCGTTAATGGTATTTATAAGCTCTTTAGTCCAGTTATCTCTATCTTCAATAAAGACTTGAGTACCTTCATCTCCAGCCACAAATACCACTAATTGTTTCATTGGCATACCAGTTCTTTCTTCCCACATAATGGCATAAGCTGCACATTGCATAAAATAACCAGATATCCATTCTTTCTTTTTAAGCTTTCTTGAAGTTTTATAGTCAATAATACTATCAACTCCATTCCATTGTCCAACACAATCTACTCTTCCAGCAACTCCTAAGTGCTTAGAATATAGTGGAGCTTCCTGACAATATACTTTTGTAATTGATTCATCAAGTGTTTTTTGTGCGTCCTTAAATGTTTGTATATTGTGTGGCATTACTCCTTTTAAATAATCTGGATCGTTATTAACATACTTTTCGAAAATATTGTGAACAGTAGTTCCACGAGTACTGGCTTGTTTACTTATCCGATTAGCTTCCTCTTCACCAACTCTAGCTCTCCATCGTTGTATAGCTTCTTCGCTTAATATTGAAAGGACAGTAGTAATAGAAGGATAAGAATTACCGGCGGGGTCAGTATATGTTCTACCAGATTTACGAGTTTGTGCGACCAGATCATTATATCCGAGATCAATTGGTTCATGTTTAAATTCCATTAAATTACGGCCTTAATATAAGTGTCTTTGATAATAACTGCACCTTGACCTTCATGGTTAATAGGCATAGATTCACTCCATTGAAGGTATACTCTATCACCAGCTTTAAAATTCATGGTATCGCATTCAGGTCCAGTTGCAATAACTAATCCTGGCTTAGATGATTTATCTAATTGAACATCTCCAGATAGTATAATACCACCAGCTGTCTTTTCTTCTTTTACTGTTTCTGCTATAAGCACGTAATTTTTTAATAATTTCATTTTGTTTTAATGTTTCCTCTTAATCGTGGTGGCATTCCACTTTGAATTCTTTGTTGAACTTCTTTCCAACCGTCGCCTGCTTTATTTAATGTAGCACTACCACCAGAATTATAATTATGGTTAACAGCTCCAATTACTTGCTGTAGATCTGGATTGTCTTCTTTAAACTTATCGAGTTCTTTCCAACTCATAGTATATTCATCCACTTCACCAGTCTTTAAATTTTTAAAATCGTATCTAGGCATATGTAAACCACTCCGGTACTTGTCTTTTAGTCCAATCCATTTTGAACCTACTTTGTTTTGTTTCGTAGAAATTTCTATAAGACTCTACTGGGTCTTCAGTAATACATTCAGGGAATGAAGCCATTGCTAATTTAAATGGAGTCATTTTGCATGTAGGAATATTGTTTGGTAATACTGATAAAGCTTTTCGCAACTTAGTATCTGTAGCATGAATTTTTCCATATCTATATGTGTATTCATCACATAACGCAATAAAGTGTTTGTAATGCCATATATAGTTATCTATCGATTCTCTTGTCCATATTGTAGATGGATGATTAAAGTGACATGCTTTATAAAGAATATTTTCTCTATCGTCATCCAAATAAAAGTATTGTATCATAGAGCCAGATTTAGATGGTCTACGTTCCATTATACCATCAAGCATTCGATGGACAGTAGATAACATTTGAGCTGATTCTACAATCATTTTTACAACATGCTTATCACATTGCATTTGCGCCGCAATCACGGGATCATTGTCTAAAATAAATATATTCATAATGTATATTATAACACAGTTTTAGTTAAATGTAAAGGTTTAATTTAAATATTATTAAAGTACTTTAGATACCTGAATATGGTATTTTTTAAACTAAAAAAAAGGCTAAGCTCCGGAACCTAGCCTTTTTAACTTTTGGTCGTTCTCCTCCTATGAATTTGCTTTAAGAAAATATCACAAAGTTAGATAGGATCACCTCCTTAGCTTACGTTAGCACTTTCCTCGGTTCCGGTTTTTTTCACTTTCGGAACTCTGGCCCTTGGATTAGCCATTGGCTTCACAAGGAGATTGGGAAAGGCTTCAGCAACTAATGCTGAGGTTATACCATTATATTTACCCATAAGTGTTTTCTCCTTCATATTAAGAACCAACTCAGCTTCATCAGAATGCAGAGATTCTAGAATCCCTATAAACATCTTTTCTCGCCGAGCTGCAGGCATATTATCGCCGACTCCGCCTTTAACAAAATGTTTAAATTTTTTGCATTGCTTATGAAGACTTACCATTTCGTACCCCTTTGGAGCACCATCTTCTTGGTAGGGAGGTTTCCCTTCAGGTAAATTCCAGACAACAGAATCGTCATATGCGCCCTTTAGTATAGTTTGCAATGGGATACTGCCATTTTCTCTAAGATAATTGATTTTATCTTGTTTTGTTGTTTGATCACCAGCACCTGTAAGTACTTCTGTTAACATTTTTTTAGCCATTGTAAAATTCCTCCACGACTTCAATTAGATTATTACATCTTTTCTTAATAAGATAGTTTAAAACTTTCATTTTCATAGCTGGCTTTTGGCCATCATAAGTATTAACTATATTATTATATATATCTTGTGGAATCTCATTGAGATCAATTAGTTTAGTATTTCTTTGAAAGTTTCTTTTTATTTCTTCAGGCATAATCTCAGCATCATCAATCCAAGTATCGATAAGATTTTGTCTTAATGGTGTTTGTCTGATTTCATCAACAAAGCAATTATCTGCAGATAAAATGTTTGGTATACCATCACCTTTATCACCACGACAAATGTGTTCAAATAGGTATTTTCTTGGATGTTTTTCGGTTACAGCTTTCTTTTGAATAGGTGAATATTGTTTTACATTTGAAAACTTTTGTAATTGAATAAAGTCTTTATCAGAAGATATAATCATTACTGGTTCAAATTTACCAAACTCTTGTGTTTCATATGTGAGTGCACCAATGATATCATCAGCTTCGCATCCTTCTAGATGCAGTACCTTATATGGTAGATTCTCTTTAATTTCATCACGTACTAAATTTAGTACTCTAAAAATCTCGGTCCAATCTAGACCAGAACTATCACGTCCTTTCTTACGACTAGCTTTATATGCTGGATAAAAATTCTTTCTCCAAGTATTCATTCCATCGGCGCATATGACCAATTGCCCATATTCGTTTCGATACTTTTTATTGTACATACGAATACTATTTAGTATCATATGACGAATCATATTTTCATCATTTAATTTTTGCACTATGATGTTGCTTAGTGCGATCTGACTATAATCAATTAATATCATCTTGGTATTTTTCCAGTTCTAAAATTCGGTCTTTTAATATATCTAAATCTTCATGAAGAACATGCTTTAATCCTTGATCTCTTAATAGCGATGAAACTATTAAATTAAGAATTACAAACATATCTCCTTTCAGATCCGGATTACTATGATAGTCGAAATCGACTCCATATTCTTCTAGACCAGTTTCAATTAAATCCAAAGCATATCTTCCGAGGTCAATGGATTGCTCAAATAAGTCCTGAGCTATTTCATCTTCTTCATAGGTTTCAGATATAAGCTGTGCTTGTCTAAGTTCTACAAATGTATCGATAATTTTTGCCATCGGTATTATTTTCCTTATATAATAGTATATTATAACACAGTTTTAATGAAAAGTAAACAATTATTTCAATTATCTTTCTTTAAACCTTTTATGCTTTGTCCACCAATTTTACAACTAATGATTCCATTATAGTATTCATCAGTTAAAAGAACTTCACGTTCAAACTGCTCTTTTGCTTCCATATATGCGCATTCACCTTTAGTCTTACATAAATGTAGAATTTGTCTATGATATATATCATCACCAGCCGTTTCCCTTTCTTCATTTAGAACTCGATTAGATCCATAATATGATTTCCAATCTGATTCAACGTATGTGATCTTTCTTCTTTTACGAGTTTTAGTTTTAGGTAGGGTTTTTTTAGACCAAAAGAATTTCTTGCCAATATATTTTTTAGCTGTTGCTCTATTTGTAATTAGATATACAAAACCGTAATAATCATCTGTAGTAAAATCATCTGGTAATGTATATGGTTTGCCTTCATATAACCAAGTCATATATCTATTTATTCATCGTACCAGTCATTAATATCGTCTTGATCCATATCAAGAGTATTAAAGTCTAGTTCGTCTATATCACGCTGTCTACCACAATTTGGGCAATATACATTATCAGGTTCTTGTTCTGAGTATTCCCAAAGTAGTTTAACTGAGGCGTAGCAATGATGACATTCGAAAGGTTTTAATTGATTATCGCTGTTCACTAATAATCCTTTCAAAGTCAGTATAGCCTCCTATAGCCTCTCCATCGATTTTAATTTGCGGAAAAGTTCTTGCAGTTGGAAACATTTCTAACATTTTATCTCTATCGAAATCTACTCCCAACATAAATTTTTCGTATTTGTGCTCAGATTCTTGAACGAATGATTGAGCTATTCTTACTGCCATATCACAATATGGACACTGTTCTTTACTATAAATTTCTATATTCAATTTACTACTCCATTAATTGTCCAGAACGACAAAAGCATTAATCCAAATACACATACTTGAATTATAGATGCCCAGAATACTTGGCGCATTGGATGTACTTCTGTTAATTTTTCTACCCAAAATTCGCTAGGTGATAAATTAACTACTTGTAATATTTTTTTTTCTTTCACACAGATCCTATGTCGTGTTTACGAGTAACTGTTTCTAATAATTGACCATTTTTGTCATAAGTAAGAACAGTTTCATTTTGCATATTATCTGTAACTCTAACCACAGTTTTCTTATATACTATATTAGCTTGAGAGTTTGGATACATATAAACTGGTATTGAAGCATTTATTTCCATTATAATGCCAATCCTGATAACATGGTTTGATCTGCGTCCTGTTTAACACCACCAACAACGTAAGAACTAATCTCAGTTTCTTGTGGAGCTACTTGGACATTACCACCACCAATCCACTTTTCAGTCCATGGAAGTGGATTTAATTTTGATACACTGTATGGACATTCCAATCCAAGAGATCTCATTCTCTTAGCACCAATCCATTCAATATAATCACCTAGTAACTTTTCATTTAATCCAATCATTGAACCATCTTTAAACAAATATCTTGCCCATTCTTTTTCTTGTTCAATAACCTTTACAAATAATGCTGTTACTTTGTCTTTTAGTTCGATAGATATTTTTTCCATATCTTTATCTTCTTTTACCATATTTTTTAACATGGTAGTAGTACTAGCTAGATGCACGTTTTCGTCTCGAGCTATAAACTTAATGATCTTAGCGTTACCCTCCATTTTCTTAAGCTCAGCAAATGCCCAACTACATGCAAATGATACATAGAATCTTATCCCCTCTAATGCGTTGGCGCTATTCATACACATCCATAGCGCACGTTTATGATCCATTTTATTGGTAGGTCCCATATTACAAGTGATCAAGTCATCATAATATTTAGCAATATCATTTCCACATTCGGTAATCTGTTTAATATCTAATAGATTATCAAATACAATGGAAGGATTTGGATATATATTTCGGATAATGTGTGTGTAGGATCTACTATGAATGGTCTCTGAAAATGACCATGTTTCAATCCAATTTTCTACTTCAGGTAATGAAGCAATTGGTAGGAATGCTATATTAGGAGCTCGTCCTTGTACACTATCCAATAGGATTTGTCTTTTTAAATTAGACGTAAAGATATGTTGTTCGTGCTCAGTAAGAGAATCAAAATCCTTCTTATCTTTTGAAATATCTACCTCTTCAGGCCTCCAAAAGAATCCAAGCTGTTTATCTGTTATTTTATCTAATGCTGGATATTTTAATTCATCATATCTTTGAATATCAACTGGTTCATCTAGAAACATCATTTTATTCATGTGCGATTTGTTATTCTTCTTCAATATTGACATTCACTTTTCCTTTTTTTCTAAATCTTTTATTATAACCTTTTTTAATACTCTTGGTAACACCTGGGCTAGTTAAGTATTTATACCACTTCCTTGCAGGAGTAAGAGCATCCCATTCTGAACCACCCTTTAGTGGTATTCTTACTTTCTTCAAATTTTACAACTCTCGCAATCTTCGTCATCGATATCAGATAGTGCTAAAGGTTCATCCTTCATGTCATCTGACTGATCATGCGTATTAAAGTAATACAATTGCTTTAATCCAAACTGATACGACATAACTAAGTCTTTAATCATTAGAGACATAGGTACTTTATTATCTTCGAAGTGCTCTGGATTATAAGAGGTATTAACACTAATCCCCTGATCTATATATTTTTGAAGAATAGCACAAATTTTAAGATAACCTTCTGGAGATTTTTGATCCCACAATAAGTCATACTTATTTTTAAGGTGATGATAGCCAGGCACTACTTGTGCCATGACTCCATCCTTAGATTGTTTATATGATACTAAAGCTCTAGGAGGTTCAATACCATTTGTACTATTACTAATTTGTGCAGATGTTTCTGCAGGCATTAATGCCATTAACGTAGAGTTTCTTATACCATGTTCTACTAGAGCGCTTCGCAGCGTGTCCCATGGTAGTGTAGATTTACGCTTCACTAAATTATCTACTGCACCTTTATATGTATCATTTGGCAGTTTTCCAGATGCATATTTTGTCTCATCTGACAGCCAACATGCACCTTTTTCTTCAGCTAATTCCATAGAAGCTTTAATTAAGTAATAAGACCATGCTTCTGCATACTCATCTATAATTTCATGAGATTGTTCGTTATACTTTAATCCTCTTTTAGCAAGGAAATACGCTAGGTTGATAATACCTATACCCAATGGTCTACGATTCATAGTAGATTTTTCAGCTGCTTTAATCGGATATTCTTGGTAATCTAATAAATTATCTAATGCTCTTACTGATAAAGTACAATATTTTTCAAAGTCTTTAGGACTATCTATCAATCCCCAATTAATGGCTGATAGAGTACACAAAGAAATTTCACCATTCTCATCATCGTATGACTCTAATGGCTTTGTTGGTAAATCAATTTCACAACATAGATTACTCATACGAATTGGAGCTTTCTTTACATCAAATGCTCCATGTTCGTTAGCGTGATCGACATTCATGATATAGATCCTTCCAGTATCTTTTCTTTCTGTAAGAATTGATTGGAAAACTTCTAATGCTGGCTTAGATTTCTTTCTAATACTATATGCTCTTTCATACTTTTCGTATAATTCTTTAAACTTTTCTTGGTCTGAAAAGAAAGCATCATATAGTCCAGGTACATCATGTGGATCGAAGAAGGTAATATCCCCTCCACTAATTAAACGTTCATACATTAGTTTATTAAACTGAAATGCATAATCCATATGACGAACTCTATTTTCTTCAGTACCTTTGTTATTTTTAAGGACTACTAAATCTTCAAATTCATAATGCCATACGGGTAAATAAACTGTTGCTGCTCCACCACGAACTCCACCTTGAGAACATGATTTTACTGCAGATTGAAAATATTTAAGAAATGGAATAAGTCCAGTATGAACTACTGAACCATCTCCAACTCTTGCTCCAGCTGCTCTGATCGAGCCAGCTCCAATACCTATTCCTGCCTTTTTGCTTATGTACTTAACAATACTAGTACTAGTAGCATTGATAGAGTCCAGACTATCTCCGGATTCGATAAGTACACAAGACGAAAATTGGCGAGTAGGCGTTCGTACTCCAGCCATAATAGGCGTCGGCAGCGAGATATAAAATTGACTAATTGCGTCATAATAATGTTTTACCCATGCTAATTTATTTGTGGTTTCTTTTGCAAACAGTGTTGCTGCAACCATCATATATAATATTTGTGGAGTCTCGTAACATTGTTTAGTTCTTCGGTCTTGTACTAAGTACTTACCTCTAAATTGTTCCATGCCAGCATATGTAAAGGTATTATCCCTTGGATGCTTAATGTAACTATTTAATTCGTTTAATTCTTCATCTGTATAATAAGAAAGAATTGCTGGATCATATACACCTAAATCAATATTCTTTTTAACAACGTCAATTAAAGGCAATGGATCATATTGACCATATACTTCTTTACGTAGCTTATATGAAATAAGCCTAGCTGCTACAAATTGATAGTTGGGTGTGTGTTCTGAAATAAGTTCTGAGGCGCTTTTAATCAACAACTCATGAATATCATAAGCTGGGATTTTATCATATAATTGAATATTTGATCTTAATTCTATTTCTGACTGAGATACGTTTGTTATGTCTTGAGTAGCCCACTCTAATACTTTGTGGATCTTGTCCAAGTCAAATGTTTGTACTGTTCCATCTCTTTTGGTGACGTGTATCATTGATGTATTTATTCCGTTCATAATCTATTAATGTATATTATAACACAGTTCGTGTCAAAAGTAAAGGTTATTTTTTAGTATTTTTACCTAAATGCTTATTAATTTCCTTTATGTGTATTTCCCATAATGTAGTAAGGTCTTCTTCTAAAGCATCTAATCTATCAGCTTGAAGAGGATACTGTTTTCTAAATTTAGAGTCTGTTTTGGCCAGCTCTAGATCATATTTTATAGCAAAATGCTGCATAAATCTATCTACTTGCTTTTGGAACCATATACCCATTGTAGTACCTTGGAACCAATTATAGAAAGACGAACCAATGATTGAGCTTAAAATAGACTTAAGTGATAATATTAATAAGAAATACATTACTTAGCCTTTTTAAGCTTATTAAGAGCTCGTACGTAGTTTGGCATGCCATGATCTACAATACCGTCAAAGAATTTCCATCTCTTCCAAGAATTTAGAATACCTTTAAATAGGTCTTTCCATGTTGGCTTATCTTGATGGATACCTTCAGAATTAAAATAAATCATTTCACCATGGTGCCTAAATCCTAACCATGCGGGTGGAATCCTACATACAATATCGTTATTATTCATGAATCTGAAGTGTTTACATGTGATGTTTTTGATGAATTTTGGACCACCGACTCTTGGAGATCCAAAGGTAAAGAGTTCTTCAGGCTTATAACGTGTGGCACTAATAGTAGCCATAGCAGCACCCAAACTATGCCCAGTAAAATATACATCTTTTTTAACCTTTAGTTGGTTGTTGTGTTCTATTTCTGCTAATACATCCATCCATAAATCGTTTACTTCCTTTTGGAATCCACTATGGACTTTACCACCAGCCATCGCTGCGCCTTTAATAACATTAAGGTCAGCCATAACATCATTAAGTTTTGAAGGTTCAGTACCTCTAAAAGCAAACCATAGATCGTTACGATCTTTAGCTACTAATACTTCTGCTCCATCTTTTGAAATTAATTTTGCCCATGGAAATCCAAGTTTTTTACAATCTGCAACTGCAGCTTTTTCTGATTTATAGGCAATGGCAGATAACTTAGCAGCTACTACTGCTCTTCCCCATTTATTTTCTTGATCTTTAATTCTTGTCGACATCTTGTTTCTCCACTTTAATTTCAATTGCTGCAGCCTGTTCATCATTTATCGTTACATTCCTATAGTAAACTATCACCTCACCGAGTTGATTAATATATCTTTTAATTTCTTGCGTATTATAAGACATCAACTCATAATCTGCAACTGTCATAGCGTAGAATACAATATCTCCACCATGCTTCTTTTTAATATCATCGATAAATTTATCTAGATATGTATGTCCTTCTGGGTATAGATCTTCTCTGCCTAATTTACAATCAGGTTTTTTAGTCTCTGCATTCTTAAGACAATTTTCAATTATCTTAGCATCAGATACTACATACCACTTGGGTTCTTTTAAATCGATTGCTCTTGGTAATACCGGTTGAACAACATCAATTTTAATTGGTTTTGTTACAATTTCAACTTCTCTTGGCGCCTGCTGTAATAGACTACAACCACTAATCGTTAAGAGAGCTAATACGCTGACTATCTGCTTCAATCGCATCGAACACCTCCTTAGTTTTATTATTAGCTCTAACTTCTATCATACCAGGTTTGGCGGATGCTAGCTTAGCAAGATTGTGACGTCTGAATATATCTAGGTATTCGGCCATCTCAGTTTCGTATTGTTGATTCTTTACTTGAAGACCACTCAAGGCTTGAGTAGTTTGTGCTAAGTTATTTTGAACTGCTTCAATGGTTGCTTTTTGTTCTTGATCTCTTAGGTCTTGAGCCAATATAACTTTGGATTGTTCTTC
>Ga0233438_10000880_pt1 | contig 35792 bp, 35 predicted proteins | sample SI_123_September_FD_182720 | JGI IMG/M metagenome (GOLD analysis project Ga0233438, IMG submission 182720) | Seawater microbial communities from Saanich Inlet, British Columbia, Canada - SI_123_September2016_10_MG | ecosystem: Environmental > Aquatic > Marine > Inlet | place: Canada: British...
TCAACCGTATCGAAAATGACCTTAACAATCGCCCTAGAAAAGTGCTAGGATTTAGGTCACCAAACGAGGTGATGCAAAAACACTTACGTCGATTGGGTGTCGCACTTCAGAGTTGAATGGGCGTCGTAAATAGATTACACAAGCGATCACTTTAAGTCAAATATTCTATGTTTTGCCAACTGGCTTCCTTCACGCTAAAATCTAGTTCAAGCCCTGGTAGCTTCAATTGGATAGAGCAATCCCCTCCTAAGGGATAGGTTGCCCGTTCGAATCGGGCCCGGGGCGTTTTTTCAATTAAAACAATCGATAAAAAAATGAGATTGCATAAAATAATGTGTGTCAAAAAGATAAGGCTAAATCAATATGCCCTTCATCAATACGGACATCTTTTACCTTAATGGGTAGTTGATCACCCACTTTATAAATTTTACCCGTAGATTGTCCAATGACCTCAAAACGACTGTTATCAACATGATAATAATCATCAGGTAAACTGGATAAACGAAGCAGTCCATCAATACCGTATGGTAACACCGTCACAAATAAGCCTGCTTGACATACACCACTGACCTGCCCTTGAAATTTTTCTCCTTGAAAACGAGCCATCCATTGGCAGCTATACCATTGCTGGGCAGCTCGCTCTGCCGTCTCAGCTTGCCTTTCTAGTGTTGAGCATGACCCTGCAAGATGATCAAAATGACCTAAGCTCAGTGGAGAGCCTATCAGGTTGGCATGGATTGAACGATGTACCAGTAGATCTGGATATCGCCTGATCGGTGAAGTGAAATGAGCATAATCATGCAATGCTAAGCCAAAGTGACCAAGCGGATTGGGATCATATTTAGCTTGGGGTAGACTTCTTAATACAAGCAGCTCAACAACATCTTTGAGCCCTTGATCAGCACTTTGAGTAAAAATAGACTGCATCATTTGTGCTGGCGGTAAATCTGCAGCAATTTTGATGTTGGCTAACGTGTGTAGCTTACTGAGTAATTCTTTAGTAGCAGCTGCATCAGGGCTTTGATGAACCCGATAAAGCCCAGGTAATTGATGCTCCTTGAGGTATTTAGCAGTGCATTGGTTAGCCAATACCATTAAAAGTTCAATGGCACGATGTGCACGTAACGATGATGATCGAACAACATTTGCAAGTTGATCTTTTTGATCAAAGACAAATTCAGTTGCCATCCGATCAAAACTGAGCTCACCTCGCTGACTGGCCACTTGATTTAAACAATCAACTAATGGGTTAAGATCACTCACCAGCCACTGTAATTCGATTGGTGGCCTGGCTGTTTGTTGTAGCCATGGCTCAACTTGCTGATATGTCAAACGTGCATGCGATTTAATGACTGCAGACTTGTACTCACTGCTGGTCACCTCACCATGATCATTTAACTGACAAACTAAGACCAAAGCCAGGCGTGGCTGGTCAGGCTTAAGTGAGCAAAGGTCATCACTCAGTTTTGCTGGCAGCATAGGGATGACTCGATTGGGAAGATAACAAGATGTTCCACGTTGAATCGCTTCTTGGTCAAGGGCACTACCCTCTGTCACAAAACTGCTAACATCAGCAATCGCCACATATACTTGCCAGCCAGATTGATGTCGCTGAACGTAAATCGCATCATCAAAATCTTTGGCCTGCTCACCATCAATGGTGACAAAAGGAATGTGTTGTAGACAAGTGCGTTTTTTAGCTTGCTGGGTGATCCACTGATCATCAAACCCAATTAGCTGTTGATCAATTTCGGTGGACCACTGGCTACGAATGCCATGTTGATGCTGCACGATCTGTGAGCCTATGCCAGGCGTATCAATCGAGCCTAAACGCTTGATCAGCTTGACCTTAACGGGTTGGTGCGGTTTCGTAAAAGATTGTATGCGCATCAAAATATAATCGCCAGACTCCAATGCCCGGCTATCTTCCATACTGAGTGAGATCGATCGATTAAATGATCCTCTAGCCACGACGTAAGCGCCCTGTAAGTCATGATAATAGCGGCCAATGATGTCTAAGCTTTTGCGTGTCACCACTTGCAAAACCATCCCAATAGATGGCACAGCAGCTGACTTGACATAACAAACAGACACCTGATCACCTTCCATGACATCCCATAATTGACGGGGGTAAAACATGACCGTGTTATCTTGCTTCAAACAAGCTGAACCATCGCGCTTAAAGCGAATGTTGCCTTTCATGATAACGAGCTGACCAGCAAGCTGATAACCAGAACGATTTAGCGATACTTGTTTATCACGCACCATGGCATTGAGACGAATTTGACATCGATCAATCGCTTGACGTTTCACTTTTAAGCTAGACCACAGCTGTTTAGCAGAAACAGGTTTTTTTAATTGTTTAAGCTTTTGTAAAATAGCATCGCGGCTAACGATCGGGTCACAATAGCGACTCCGTTCACGCGCCATACTATTGGGTGCTGATCGTTTAGATCCCATTACGACTCATAGATATACTCATTATTCATGGGTGCCAACTATCACTCACAACGTAACGCCAAAGATGCTGCAGTCCAACTTTGATACCGATACGTGGTGTGCACTGAAAAGGAGGCACAGTTGAACGATCATACCACATCCAATCATCATTTTGTTGAAAAGTTCTTTTGTTATCTAACCGACAGATACCCAATGCCTTGGTTAATCTTCCTAGCCCAAAACATGACACCCATGAGCCACTCTGCCACAGCCATCCACCGCGGATCAACACAGCTGATGGAAAACCTGGTGCCTCTGTGACCACATTCAAACAATGATGCATCCCATAAATTAAATACACATAAGCAATACCCGCTGAACTATACATCACAGAATTACGCTGAGTTGGACCACAACTAGCATGACAAGCTGGATCAGATTCTCCGACGTAAGCTTCCGTTTCTCCAACACAAAATAGCTTGCCACGAACCAACAGCAAACCACCCAATAGCTGCTTAGCAACTTGCGCCGTTGATTGCGAAAAGAAATCCATCGGAATAATTGATTGTTGACTCAATGGATCTTGAATATGCCAGTTTCCAGAAAGGTAAGTTGGCGTCCCCAAGGGGACTCGAACCCCTGTTCCCGCCGTGAAAGGGCGGTGTCCTAGGCCACTAGACGATGGGGACCTAAGTACTGGAGCTAGACGGGATCGAACCGACGACCTCTTGCATGCCATGCAAGCGCTCTCCCAGCTGAGCTATAGCCCCGACAAGCTTGAGATGAATTCTAAGGTTGCATGGACATTGTGTCAACCGCTTTCACAGACTGATGTTGCAAGCCACCCACTCAATTGCTCCAAGATGGATTGAGGGATTTCATGAGCACCATCAAATTCATGGTACGATAAAGGATATTTATTTTGAATCAACGACTTGGAAGCCTGCGCTGCTGGCAATAAGACGACACCATCTTGCTTTCCATGACTTTGAAAGAAAGATAAATGCTGGTCATTGCGAGCCAGTTGATGCCATGGCACTTCTGGAATAAAACCAGATAGTACACCCACTTGGTTGATTGCCAACTCAGTCCATCGGCTATACAAAGCCGCTAGTGCGCCACCTTGCGAAAAACCCACTACAGCTCGGCAAGTCACATCTGGCATCGAGGCAAATAGTGCATCTACTGCTTGAAAACTCTGCACCATTCCAGCTTGATCCCATGCTGATTTTGGCTCAATCTTTGCAGGTAAATCAAACCAAGCATTGGCGACCAATCCATCTAAATAAGCCACTGGCCTTTGTGGTGCTTGGCCCATGATAAAGGCCCAATCTGAATTTTGTTCCAATAGCCACTTTGCCACTGGCACTAAATCATGTTCATCTGCACCTAAACCATGTAATAGAACCATCACCTGTTTTGCATGTTGATTACCAATTTGAATCACGCTTAAGTCCAACTTGTAATAGATACACACTGTAGCAAAAATAGTTGTAACTGACAGCAATGAAGATCTTGCTTGCTTCTACCTAAATTAGTTGGGTGGTATTTGACATAAATCGAGGCATACATACAAAAGAATCAGTGAGATAATCAGATAAGTTATTTTGCTATTAGCACTATTTTTAGAGATCACCTACCACTATAAACAATCCTCAGCAAAAACAACGAATATAAAAACTTAACTAATCTCAAAATATCTGAATCAAATTTTGTAACTTTCAATATAACTGACATACACATTCATTCTACAAATAAAAGAATAATATATTGCACAATAAAAAGCAATTAGTTATGATGAAAAATTAATTTTTTGGGCACAACAAATGTTTATATATGCACTTTACTTACTACCTGTAGCATTTATAGCAATATTAGCTACAGCTTTTTTTCCCAGCAGCAAGCCTGAACAATCAAAAGAAAAAGGCGATATTGAAAATCAAAAAAAACCAACATCTAAAATAGAAGGTACAACTAGTAGTCAAAACAAAACTGCAATAGATTTTATTAGAGAAAAAATAAATTTTCGATACATATCTATATACATACCAACAGAACTACTAAAAGAACTCCATGAAAATAGAATGTCCGAGCAAAAATTCATTAACCAGTGCATGCAAAACGATGGAATTTCAAAAGAAGTAAAAGATCTTCTAGCAAAAGTCAGAGTAACCGAAAAAGAATTTAGAACATTATTTAAGCCATTACCACCTCCTCAAATAGGGAGTGTTGAAGAATGCAAAAAAAACGAGGGATCCAAAAATGAAATCGTGCAAATCCAAGGCCACTCAAGCGTAAAAAGTTTAAAAAAATCAATTAATCATCACGCCCAAACAAGTCGATCACTACGCCCCTTTCTTGATTCAAAAAAACTAATTGAGCAAAAGATCCACCCTTTGAATCCACTTAATCCTACTGCTAGTCAAGAAGATAGTATTAAAGGTCCACATCAAGATCTGCTAAAAAGTATACAAGGATTTAAGGCGCAGGATCTAAAAGCACATCAAACTGATTCTAATAACAAATTTTCATCAGGAATCAGCTTCAATGCCGATCTAATCAGTACCATCCAAGCAAGGCGACCGAGCATGTCTCCAGATGAGTCCATGTACAATGATTTAAACAGTTCATGGCATTCAGACGATTACCCGGCAAGCGAACCTAATTTTACCCCTACTAGCCCAATTAAAGATAAATCATACACAAACGAACATGGTGAAAATTCCCATTCTGAAATTTTTGCTTCCCTACCAGTGCCATTTGCCCCTGCTTGCCAACCAAATCCTGACACAAAGAGATCAAATAAAAGCAATCAGGCCAAACCTTCTAATCCACCAGAAGGTCAAAGCGAACTTCAAATGAAACTTGCCAGGGCAAGAGCAAGAACTGAGACAGAACACAACAACATAATTTTTAACTCTTAATTTTCCCTAGCTTCTTTTCAGATGGATCATTGAAAAATAAATGGTTGATACCACAAACACCAAACCATGAAAACCAATGCTAGTACCCCGATACACCAATGATGAATGCGAGTTTGGTAACCTGACGGTAACTTCAATGATCTTTTTCGTAAAAGATATAAACAAGGCAAAAGGCCATTGAGTATCACCACGAGATAAGCTGCGTAGCGTAGTGCGACTAAAAAACCTTCTGGGTAGCTGTATGCAAAGAAAAAAGGTGGAAGCAGGGTCAACCATGGCGAAAAGTGAAGCACTCTATTCGTAAAACCTGAAGATATTAGGTCTGACCAAATATCATTGAGGCTTAAGCTAATACCGAGAAATGAGGTAACCAGGGCCAGCCATGAAAAAACAGTGACGAGCAGCTGAATCGATGGCTGGTGAAGCTTGTCAGCCAGCAACCTGGGTAATTGATAAACTATATCACCAGTCTGACTCAAATATGCCAAGCTATTTTGACCATCTTCTGGTAGTAGCAATATCACTTGGATGGACCATATTAGACCAAATATCAGTGGCACAAAACTACCTAATAGCAACCCTCGCTTGATACTACCAAGATCTTTTGGCATATATCTGTATAAGCTGGGAATAATCACATGAAAGCCAAAAGAAGTCATGAGTATTGATACGTGATTGAGACTTGCTGATTTGAATAAAGTGGGTAATGTGATCGATTGAGGATGTGCTAAAAATAGACAAAGTAGACCGATTGCTATAATCAAACCAGCAAAAAGCCAACGGTTAAGCTGATCTACTCTCGCAGTTCCTAACGTCAATAGTAGTATCCCTAATGCAACCCAAATTAACTGAGCGCCCCAAGAAGGTATATGCCAAACATGATTCAGCCAACCTGCCATTGCCGTTAAATATGCTGCTAATAAACTATAGAGTAAAAGTAAATAAGCCAACCAAATCACTGATGCAGTTGTCTTACCAAATAACTGCTTAGCCATCATGACCCAATGCGTGCCTGGTGAAAAAGCAGTGGTTACTTCTAGGGTAAATAAGCTCGTTAAATACATCAGTAGCCAACTAAGTAGCAATAGCAAGCTTCCACCTAATAATCCGTAGTGGCTAACTTCTAACGGTAATGCCAGCATCGATGCACCAATAGCTGTACCAGCTACTAGGCCAGCAATACCAACCCAAGGCCTCATAAGGGCAGCTGTTTAATGATCGTCATAGATAAATTCTGCGGGGTGTGGATTGCTTTGAATCTGGTTGATTTTCTGTTGTAAAAAATGCGTATAGCTAGCTAATAATGTATCAGAAAATACCGTTGGCTGACCTTGACGTAAAAAGCCATCAGCAGTTTTTAAAGCGGACAGCGCTGATGATAGCTGATCACAAAAATCAAGTTGATGGAAAGATAGATCAGGTTTGATTGGGTATGTCTGCTGCATGCCATCGATACCAGCTAATAAGATAGCTGAAAATGCCAAAGCTGGATTCATCAGTGGATCAGGGAAATTCAATTGGAAATGTAAGCCTGACTGATCAATATGCATCGCTAGCGCTGGTATGGAGGCATGGCTGCGCAAATAAGCCAACCGCCGATAACTATTGGTCGTTGGGTTGGTCCAAGCATTGAGTACAGGAAGGTGCTTAATAATACCAGAGAAAAATCCCTGCAACTGCTTGTCAGTGAACTGGCCAGCTGGAGCGGTTAAAGAGCCATGAATTTGCAAGTGGTTACCGCAATGGCCAGCACTTGGAAACGGTAGAAAGGTGGCTGTTTTTCCGTATGTATGAGCGACATTCTTAAAGACATGTTTAAATAACCGCAAATGATGTAGCATCGATATCATATCAGCTTCTGGCAACAAAAAGGCATGGCGCCCATTGCTAAGAGCTTGATGTGTAAGACTAGTTAGACCCACTTTTTTTAAGGTCAAAGCAATAGCGGCACGTAAATCATGATTAGCATCTCTTGGCGGCATGGCTGCTTGGCCACCACCTGTCACTGCTGACATACAATGAACTGAAGCTTGATCCGATGATAGCTTCGTATTGATCTCTTCAAAAATTGAGCCAGAGATGTATGTGCTCACTTTAAACTGAGCACTAGGGAAAAGTGATTTTAGATACTGATCTGCTTGATAGATCACACAGTCTGTATCTTGCGCTATTGGCTGGTCGTTAGAGGCATCAACCAACTGACAATCAACCGCTAAAGTAGGATCTTGATAAAAAGGATCCATACACACTTGGCCTAAGTTAAGCTTTAATCGAAGAGACTGCTCAGCGTGTAAACCATTAAAATTATTTAATGTGATTGGGTAACCTGATTGCCAAATGGATTGCGATATCTCAGACGCACTTAAAGTCATATGCTGCATACGACCTAATAAATCATAAAATCTAAGGTCAATGAACTGGATGTCTTGGGTAGTGATGCGCTGTTGTATGTCAGAGATTTGCTTAGCAAGCATTATAACGTAGTTTCCGTAAGCCAAAGTAACAGCATGCTAACATAATTTAATTGGCTAATGGAAATGAACAACTATTTGGCTATCAGATGCCAATCAATGAATCAGGTTTTACTTGATCTTCGACAAAATGTTTCGGTTAAACGAAAACCCGCAAACAAACCAATTAATAAAATAACTGGCATAATCAACATCGCATTTTGGTACATCTGACCACTAAAGTATGGCACGCCATGCAGCATAATACCGTTATACTGCCAGGTTAGTATAATCCCAATTAAGGGCTGAAGGATCGCTGCGCCAACAACCACAGATGCTAAGTTAGAAAAAGCTAATGAGATTCCCGTCACTGATAAGTGATTGATTTCCCCCGCAACTGCATATGACACCACCAGCGTGCTATTGAAAAAGCCATAGGCCACCACGACTACACAAAGCATTTGATAAGAAAGTGGCACAAATAGCATGGTAAGCAGTAAAATCACTGATGCAAACAAACCAGTAAATAGCAGAGGCTTTCTTCGGCCAATAAAATCTGAGAAGGCGCCCATGCATGGCCCGCCTATACCCCATCCAATAAATAACATAGATATCGCACTTGCTGCTTGTTGTTGGGAAATCTGGTGAACGTTTTTTAAGCACTCAACCCCCCAAAATTCTCCTAAAGCTAGGGTAGGGCCAAATAAACACCCGCCTACCAAGCCATTCCACCAAGTTTCAGGATTACGCATGACCTGCTGAAAACCCTGGTAAGTTTTTTGAAAATCTGGATGTGCTATCTTCGACTCTGAAATGTCAGATGCCAAGTAAACAAGCATGCGCATCAGTAGTACTAAGCCAAATAGTACAAACCCCATCGCAATGACTGTTTTCTGCCAACCAATACGCTCGATCATCCATGCAGCTGGCCCACCGCCACATGCTGCACCAAGCATTCCCATAGACTGTGTAATGCCAGTAACTAAGCCAAAACGGTGACTAGGTAACCACAAGTTTGCCATCTTCAAGGTTGAGACAAAAGCAAATGAGGCAGAAAACCCCATCAAGAAGCGAGAAAAACAAGATAACCAAAACTGATCTGTACCACCAAATATAAAACAGCTTATTGAAAAAAGTAAGGTCATGGTCAGTATCATTTTTTGAGCGCCATAACGGTCAACAATCATACCTACAGGTAACTGCATAAACATATAAGGCCAATAGAAAAATGTATTAATTAAGACAACTTGAGCGGCACCAACAGAAAAAGTTTGCATCAAATCATTAATCATGACAGATGGTGATGTTCTAATAAAATACTCAGAAAAGAATATGAACGTTCCTGATAGCCAAATTAACCATGGAAAAAGTTGCGTGTATTTTCGATGAAGATTTAAGATGAGCGCAGTCCAGATGAAATCTTTTTAGCTCTTAAAATTACAGCACAACTGATGGCCAAACACAAGCCACAAAAAATAAAGACCGGCCAAGCTAAAGAAAATAAAAGCCATTTTCCAGCCAGTGCCATAAAAGCATCCCAGGCGTAGTACCAAAGCATCATTGCCATAATCCAGCAATACTCCACCACATAAAATCGAGTAAGGTGTAGCGTTTGAAATCCGGACAAAACCATCACCAATACGATAAAAAATGGTTTAATCAAACGCGTTATCACCTGAATCCTCATGTTTTGTTTAACCATGGCACTTTGCTCATAAATAGCATGGCGATCTTGCCATAGTTCAGTCAGCCACAAGTACTCAAATGCCTGATCAGCCATTTGGACTGCACGAGGTGTTAGCGGCGTTTTAAAAGATGGTATCTTTGCGTCAAAACGTCGCGCATAAGGATGAAATATCACTTGATGAACCTGCGCTAAATGCCACTGATGATCTTGAAAATTTGCTTGTTTGGCATGCAGAAAGGATTGTAAACTCCATTGTTGGTTAAACGTAATGGCAACCATTGGCTCAATACGTGTCCAAGAATCAGAAAATGCCCCCAAGTAATAAAATACATGACCTTGCTTAATCCAGATGTCTTGCTTAGTGGGCATAGCATGCTGATCATGATAGAGTTGAAATTTAGCAAAATAGGTTAACTTGGGAGATAAAACTTCTCCAATCAAAACCATGATGAAAGAAAAGTAAATTGCTCCCACTAAGATCATCCCTAAACCTGTTTTAAGTTGGTATCCCAGTATTTCATAAGCTAACCACTCTCGACGTATAGACCATTGTTGCGTCACGTATATGATGGCAATAACTCCTAAGATAGGGCTGATTTGATAAAGATTTCTGGGAGATACCAACAGTATGTATGAGCATTTTTTCAACCAATCTTGTACAATGCCAAAATGAATGAACTTCACAGTAAGCTCTAAAAATATTGCAAATAGCCACCCACCAAAAATGAATAACATCACAGTCAAACATAGTTGCTTGAGCCAATGCCGAGTAATTATTTTCATGTTAAACCTCGTTGCTTAAGCCACCACAACCAACTTAAAAAAAGCATTAAACTATGCCAGGGCCACATGCCTAACCAAAGTGGGTAACCAGGAAAATACATCAGTTGATCTACGAAACAAAGGCCAGACAAATAGATGCCATAAACGATGAATACTTGTATAAATCTGAAAAATTCACGATTTCTTCTCGATACTAGCCCGGTTGTCATACACATGATGGGCCCAATTAAAACAAAACAAGCAATTAGATAAAAGAGGCGCTGCTCAAAGGCAACTTTCGCACGTAAATTATTGTTTTGATGCTTGTGAAGGTCGTAAAATGTGTCAAAAGGAGGTAACGATGATAGCGTTGTATCAGGCATCGGAACACGCCACTGATTAATGTGCATTTGGCTCTCATCTTCCTTTGATGAGAATGAAGTTAACCAAACCTGGTTGACCGATAGCCAATGCGCCTTTTGCTGAAATGATTGACCTTGTCCTACCAACCACTCACCTGATCGACGGTTCAAGTCGTGACGAAATATTAAAAACGGTGAACTTTGGCCACCTGTTTCCTGATAATAAAATAGTTTTGTTTTAAGCAAAGGCCGAAGTTCTCCTAATCTAAATCCACTTAAAGGATGCGCCTGAACTGGCTTCATCATTTGCTGCCATGTATGACAAAACTTATCAACCGACAACATTAAACAGACAAAACAAAACGATGTCATAATAAGCATTATCAATTGGCGACAAGCAGTCCAGTTACACTGTCTAAAAATGACCATTTCATGATGACGCACGCTTGAATCCATCACTAAAATGGTTGCTAAAAAATAACTAAACGGTATCACCATCCAAAAAATTTGTGGAATGAAACAAGCCAGAATAGAAAAGATCTCCCTCGTTGTCATAACAACTTTGGTCGACCCAAGCATTTGCCCAAACACAACTAAAAACGACAAAATAAGCAATAGTATGGTGGTAAAAAAAATTCTTTTAATGATCCGAGTAAGGCAGTATCGCTCAATAATCCACATACAATTGCAACAAACATCAAAGCTAATAAGATAACAAAAATAATGATCGACTATAATTTTTTTTATCAGCACTTGACTAGTTCGCAATTAACCGTTAAAAAATGGCAAATCATTTATCGTCATTAATTATGGAAAAAGGTTGCTTTTCAAGCATATACATAGACAAGGATCAACTCAATGCAACTTATGCAAACGATAAAAAAACCATTAAAGGCTTGTTAGATTTGTTCATTAAAGAGCTGGACAAAACATCGATGGCCATACCAACCTCTTTTAAATCTCAGAATATTGAAAAGCTAATTTTTGTTATTCACAGCTTAATCGGAGCGTCTGCTTACTGCTGTGCAAATATCCTAAGAGATCAAGCAACTGCCTTTGAAAAACAACTTAAAGAACATAAAGACATGGATCACAGTGAAAAAATATCAGAAATTACCTATGCCATTGATCGAAGCCGTAAAGAGGTGATTCGTCTATTGCATTGGTATGATGGGACTGGTGATGCGCAAAAAAAAGCTGAAATGATTACTGGGTAATATCATTCAGCCTGTCAAATTTTTGGTGATAACAATACGACAATCAGTTAAAATAAAATCTAGCCTTTGGGTTACATAGGATGCATACATGCATAGCAATACCGAGGGTCGGACTTGAACCGACACGGTGTTACCACCGCCAGATTTTGAATCTGGTGCGTCTACCATTTCGCCACCCCGGCAATCGACATCATCCTACCTGCAGTTGAAAAAAATGTGAACTATTTTAATAACTACTGGATTTTTAAACGTCGACTAACCATCCTACCAGACCCAAAATCTCAAATAGGCTATGGATGCCTATTGGCTTTATGCGGATTCATTTTACTGGGCTGCACAACCAAAATTCAAGATCAAGCACCAAGTTTTTCCGTAGATGAAACAAGTATCCCTGATGCTAAACCAATCATTGAGCCTCGCAGTCGCTATGGTAATCCAACTAGTTATCAAGTGGATGGTACACGATACCACCCAATGTCTTCGTCTACAGATTTTCAAGAAACTGGTTATGCTTCTTGGTATGGCACAAAGTTTGATGGGCAGCTAACTTCATCCAGAGAGCCATATGACATGCTAGCTATGACTGCCGCTCATCGCACCTTACCACTTCCAACCTACCTACGCGTTAAAAATTGCGCAAATGGAAAAACAGTCATTGTGCGTGTCAACGATCGAGGGCCCTTTGCGAAAGATCGAATCCTTGATCTTTCTTATGTTGCTGCTAAGAAGTTAGGGATGTTAAAAAAAGGAACAGCCTGGGTACATATTCAAGCTATTGATCCTCATCAGCAAGTTGAAACAATTCAAGAAGATGGGCTCCTCCATTACATTCAAGTAGGCCAATTTAAAGATGAACATACAGCCAAAGACTTTGCTAGTTCGCTGGAGATTTCGATACAACCGGTAGCAACCATTCACCAAGGCGACCAATGGGTCGTAGTTATCGGCCCCATGCAATCTAAAGACCTTTTGCCTAACTTAATCCAATATTTAAATGATCAAGGATATCACAACTTAAAAACTTTGAACCGACCACTAACAGCAGTTAAAACATAAACAAATGGGCCCTAGAAGTTGCGCCCTGACTTAAATATCCCTACACTAGTGGCATCCGACATGCAAGGAAACACACTGATGAAAGTCCGTCGCACCATATGGCTGATATGCCTACCCATTATTTTTGCTGTGCAGGTGTCACTCGCATTAAGCTTAATACCTAGCCCACCGCATATCCCAGGCATTAAAGGATACGTTTTATCAGATGCAAATAGTCAAGTCGTCCTAGCCAGTGATCATGGTCATGAAACCATTGAACCGGCCAGTTTAACAAAATTAATGACGCTTTACGTGATTTTTCATGCACTAGACCAGCATCAAATCAATATGGATGATCAGGTGCCAATTTCTAGCCATGCAGCTAAAACAGAAGGATCCAAGCTATTTGTTCGATCTGGCTCAAAAGTGCCTGTTAAAACTTTAGTTGATGGCATCATTATTGCTTCGGGTAATGACGCTTCTGTTGCCATGGCTGAGTATGTTGCAGGCTCAGAGCCTGGCTTTGTAGAACTAATGAACCGTGCTGGGGAACACTTAGCCCTTGAGAAAACTCACTTTCAGAATGCCACTGGGTTGCCAGCTAAAAATCATTATTCAACACCTCTGGACCTCAACAGATTAGCCACTGCAATCATTCAAGAATTCCCAGACTACTATCCATTATTTAAACAACGCTCAATCATTTATGACAAAATAAAACAAAATAACCGTAATCGATTGTTATTTAACAACTCTAGCGTTGATGGACTTAAAACAGGTGAAACCAAATCGGCTGGCTTTTGCCTCATTGCTTCTGCAAAGAAAAATGACATGCGTCTGATCTCAGTGATTGTTGGTGCACCAACTGATACCGAAAGAAATCAAGCCAGCTCACGCCTATTACAATACGGCTTTCATTTCTTCAAATCCATCAAAATTCCAGCAGGCAGCCAAGCAACCGTACCCGTTCGGTTAAGCCAAAAATCAGCAGTCCATGCAGGGTTTTTAACTGATCAATATGTCACCATTCCCTACTCAATCAATGCGTTTAAATTACCGAGCATTCAATGGCAAAAACCACTTCAAGCGCCTCTAACAGAAGGCCAACCAATAGGCAACATAACGCTGATTTATCAGGGCTTGCCTAACCAAACACTCAATGTTGTTGCCATGGAACCTGTTCAAGCAGTCACTGGCTGGTCTAAATACTGGACACAAATGATCGACTGGATCAAAAGTACTTAATGGGGCTGGTATATCTCAATGATCAATGGCTAGCTACAGCCAAAGCAAGTGTTTCAATACTAGACCGCGGCTTTTTGTTTGGAGAAAGTGTTTACGAAGTGATTAGCTGCCACCTGGGCATTCCTTTTTTATGGGAAGACCATATTGATCGGCTAAATAAGGGCCTGGGCTTCATCGATATAAAGCCAATTTTTTCCAAAACAGAGTGGCTGTCTCTTTTGCAAACATTAATTCAAAAAAATCAACTACAAGAGCAAAATAGCACCATTTACTGTCAAGTTTCAGCTGGCTGCGATGCTAATAGGCAACATGCTAGATCCAACCATATTAAACCAACCATATTACTCACAGCCACGCCTCATCATATGCAAACGATAGAAGCACTAATGCAAGGTTTTAAAGCTATTGTTGAAACAGATTCAAGGTGGCTACACTGTCATATCAAATCAAATGCCATGATGGCTAATACAACCTTGAGAACGATTGCAGCTAAGCAATCAGCAGTGGATGCTATTTTAATAAGAGACGAACAAGTAATGGAAGGCGCAAGTAGTAACGTTTTTTTAGTTAAACATGATAAAATTTATACCCCACCAAAACAAATATCGCTACACCCAGGTGTCACTCGCTCTCATGTCATTGATTTACTTCAGAGCAATGGATTCTCAGTTGATGAGACTGATATCACTAAACAAGACCTAGTATCAGCTGATGAGGTATGGCTCACTGGCACAACCAAAGAAATTTTACCCATCACCCAAATTGACGACACAATCATTGGCCAGGTAGGCCCAGTTTGGCAAAAGATTTACAAGCTATACCAACAATCTAAAAACAACTATTGTCAAGCTCTAAAACAGAATAATGCCCATCATTGACGTATACTGGCTTGGCACTCGTAAGTACCAAGACACCCATGAGCGCATGCAATCTTTCACCGATGCGCGCACCATCAATTCTTGTGACCAAATCTGGTTGTTGGAGCATCCACCAATCTATACAGCTGGCCCAAGTTACCAAGTAACACCGATTGCTAACGACATTCCAGTGATACAAACAAACCGTGGTGGTAAAATTACCTACCACGGACCAGGCCAACTGATTGCGTACGTGTTAATTGACCTAGTACGCTTAAAAGAAAAACCACATGGGCTCATTGACAACTTAGAAACCGCCACAATCACATACTTAAACGAGCTAGGTATCAAATCAAATACTCATCCATGCTCCAGAGGCGTTTTTATTAACGATCAAAAAATCGCGTCAATTGGTATAAGAGTCAGAAAAGGATGCAGTTTTCATGGATTAGCACTCAACATTAACCTGTCACTAGCCCCTTTTGCGGCTATTGATCCGTGTGGTATTAAAAATTTAGCCATGACACAAATTGGAAATCATGCTAAAGTAACGGCCATTAAACTGATGGGGCAAGCATGGTCAATAGCCTTTGCCAAAACCTTAAAACATTCTGTCAATCAAATCGAACTATCTGCTGATGAATGGCCTAAATCATAAACAGCGAGGCCATGATAAGCTTTCCAGAATTCCAGTCAAAGTAGTCTCATCAAAACCACTACCAAAACCTGAATGGTTACGAGTTAAGTTGCAGCAACCAGAAAAAATCGCCCAATTAAAATCACAACTTCGAGCCTCAAAGCTGACAACAGTCTGTGAGGAAGCCAGCTGTCCTAATCTTTATGAATGTTTTTCTAAAGGTACTGCTACATTCATGATTATGGGTGATAAATGCACAAGACGCTGTAGCTTTTGTGACGTTGCCCATGGCCGACCCGACCCACTGGATCCAAATGAGCCAACAGCACTGGCTGATAATATTGCCAAACTTAAGCTGTCATATGTCGTGATCACATCAGTAGATCGGGATGACCTGAAAGATGGTGGTGCTAGCCATTTTGTCGCTTGTATTGAAGCAATACGTGCTCGCACACCGAGCTGTCAGATAGAAACGCTGGTTCCTGATTTTAGGGGTAGACAACAAAAAGCACTTGTAAAGCTGATTAAAGCCCCGCCAGATGTGATGAATCATAATATTGAAACGGTCCCCAGACTCTACACTCAAGCCAGACCTGGATCTGATTTCCAAGCATCACTCAACTTCCTTCAATCGTTTAAACAAGCCTGCCCTGAAATTCCCACTAAATCTGGTATGATGCTGGGGTTGGGTGAAACAGAAGATGAAGTGATCCAAGTCCTCCATGCACTCAGAAAACATAATGTCGATCGCCTTACGCTAGGACAATATCTCCAGCCTAGCCAACATCATTTTCCTGTTGCTAAATACATTACACCCGAAACATTTGCCTATCTCAAAACGCAAGCTGAAAAAATGGGTTTTAGCCACGTAGCCAGCGGGCCATTAGTACGCTCCTCATACCACGCTGATTTACAAAATGCTGGTGAGCAAGTTAGCTAATTATGTTTGAATCCATTGCTGGCCCCTTTAAACAATTTATACTAGATCATCAAAATTATGCATACTGGCTAGTTGGCCTCACTGCCATGATTGAATCCATTGCCATTATTGGATCCGTTGTACCAGGCTCAATCACAATGACGATCATTGGAGGCCTAGCTGGGGTAGAAGTTTTACACATAAAGCCAACACTGACTGCTGCCATCATAGGCGCTCTAATTGGCGATTATCTCAGCTTTTATTTAGGGTTTTACTACTGGCAGGAAATTCGGTCACATCGTTGGTTTAAGAAATGGAAAAAATGGTTTGACAGCGGAGAAGTCTTTGTTAACAAATATGGTGCAATTTCACTAGTCATTGGTCGATTTTTTGGGCCCATGAGAAGTATGGTGCCCATGATTGCTGGGATATTAAAGATGTCACGCATCAAATTTGCGCTTGGCATTATTCCATCTGCCATTGGTTGGGCACTAGCTTATACGCTACCAGGCTATTTGATAGCCAGGGGCTTGAACCTGGATGAGCTCAACACGCATGCTTCTTTAACTATAATTTGGATAGGTAAATGGATTTTCGCTGGACTGATGACATGGTTACTAATCAAATGTTTTCGCTGGTCGAGTCATCGATTATTTCCTTATTATCAAAAAATCTGGCAAAACTGGCAGCCACAATCAAAGTGGTTATCTAGCCAGCCCTTATGGGGTAGCAAACAAATCCAACTAACCTTTAGGTTAACACTAGTTATACTTTGCTTTGTGACTTTTAGTTACTGGGGTATCAAATGGCAATGGCTTCAATACGATAATCAAATTATCTCGCATATCATGCATGCCAACCTCAACCCTATTTTGACGATTATCACCCAATGCGTTTCACTCATTGGCAGTAAATGGACGATTGGGATTAGCACCCTGATATCAGCCACCATCCTGGTTTATCAAAAAAAAATAAGGCCCGCTTACATGCTACTAGGCTTCGTTATCCTTGCGATGGGAATTCTTTTTATGACAAAGTGGCTGACCTCTGTCCCACGACCAAATACTCTTTTTCTAGATAGCTTTCCTAGTGGACATGTCACGTTATGGATTGCTATTTTCGCACCACTAATCTTTCAACAAAGAACTCAAGTAACAAAAAAAATCAATGAAATATCATTCTCAATGGGCCTCGTCTGCCTCGTTTTTGCAAGGCTCTACTTAAATGCACACTGGGCAACGGATGTGATTGGCGGCGTTATACTTGGCTATTTAATCTCAATCATCGGCACGCTATGTTTACAACACCGAGAAGCAGACTATATCGCCATCAAATCGATCATGATTAAAAGCCACCTCATCATCTGGATCCTGGCAATTTTCGTATTTATTGCACAATTACTGCTAACTCAAATCTAATCAATTATGAAACATGCACTCTGCTTAATTAAAAGCCCCTCAAAAACTGCTCTAAATAAAAAACTGGTCCAAGCTAAAATAGATCTGCTAAATCAAAAAGCTCAGTACCCAACCTACATCGACAACCAAACGCTCAAAGCGTCTCACTATGTCTTTGCGCAAGTCTTTGATCCAGATGAGCTCACCAATTGGCAACCTGATCATGAACCATCAATCGTTAAAATCAATAAAACAAGACCGATCACAGGCTTATTTACCGGACAAGGTGCACAATTTTTTAACATGGGTAAATCTTACTATGAGCATATACCAGTTTTTAAGCAGCAAATGGATCTTTGCGCCAAGATACTTGAGCCCTTATTAGGCTTAAATATTTTAGCATGTATGTTTGAAGAACAATATGCGCCTCAGCTGAATCAAACCAAAATCACACAACCGGTCTTATTTGCTTTTGAATATGCCATGGCCCAAGTTTTAAAACATTGGGGGATTCATTTTGATCTAGTCATAGGCCACAGCGTGGGAGAATTTGCAGCAGCAACCATAGCAGGCATGATTGAGCTTGAAGATGGGCTAAAACTGATTGCAAAGCGAGCGGAGCTAATGCAATCACTACCAAGTGGTGGCACGATGGCTGCAGTGATGACCGACTACCAAACCATGACAGATTGGATCAGTTCTCTTGACCACACTCAACAGATTGACATCGCTGGCATTAACGCCCCCTCTCAAACTGTTATATCTGGTGAGCAGCTAGCAATTGCCCAGCTGGTCACCTACGCCAAGTCTCAGCAAGTAAAGGCAGTGAAGCTCGATGTTTCTCATGCATTTCACTCAATGCTAATGGACCCAATTCTTAGTACGTATCAAAACTTTGCTAACCAAGTTGAGTATCGCCCACCAACAGATACTCAGGTGATTTCCAACGTTACTGGCCAAATCCTCACTTCACTAGATGGTCACTACTGGAAAGAGCACATCCGTCAACCAGTTAACTTCTGTAAAGGTATCGAACACGCTGCTAAATTGGGCAGTGAGACATTTATAGAACTAGGGCCCCAACCCATTCTTTCCCAACTAGGAAAAAAAACACTCACTGAACCCCACTTTAATTGGCTACCAACTTCTAAGAGAAAAGCAGCTGGTATTGAAGATTTGTTTGAATCAGTAAAAAAACTATCTACGTCAACGTTTCAGTAAAAATATAACCATCAGACATTAAATAAATTATTTATATATATATATATATTTCAATGTGTTACTAATAATATGGTTATTTTGGAACAACTAAAATGTATGCTCTGTTAGAGAAGTACAAAGATTTAAAAAAAGACGCTTTATATTTACAAGAAACACTCAATATAATGCCTTTTTCTATTTATTGGAAAAATATTCGCGGTCAATTTCTAGGCATTAATGACCTCTCTTTAATAAGCATGAAAGAAACGAATAAGAATATTGAATTACATAATATTACAGGAAGCTACGACAATCAATTGTTTGATATTCGCTCTGCATTTAGATATCAAAGGCATGATCAATTAATTATAAGAAGAAATCAGCCAAAGGTATTTCGAGAAACAATTTATAAACAAAAAATATATTCAGGCTTTGCCTATAAATTGCCATTATTAAATTTCAATAAGAAAATCAATGGCACTATTGGCTTATCGTCATCCTATCATCAATCAATATTTGATATGCATGATCACGTTCAAACATATATCAAAAAAATATTTGTCAATGACTTAATCTTTGCTTCAACCATCTTTGAGCTAGAAAGCATTAAATTTAAGCTTAACATCATTGAACAGATCCAATCGCGCCTACCAAATAGTGTTTACAAAGTCTAATTATTGGTATGTCATCCTGTGATCAATCGCCTTATTAGAAGATCGAAGTTTACTAGTATAAGTGACATCATAAATAAAGGATTGAACTTTCTCTGAAAAACTATGACCACCATATTCGTGCATTTGCCAAACAAGACCATGATCAACACCATCAAGCCATTTTACAGTGATTTTTTGTTCTTTTAGTGCAGCTTTCAAAGATTTAGTATGCTTAATAAAAAAATCATTTTCTCCTGTTGTTATTTTTAAAAAACCAGGAGGTTGTTTATCTATATAACTTTTGATTTTCGGCATATCATAAAGCCCACTTCTTTTTCCCTTATAAAAATTAGTTTCATGTCTAATAGCAGGCCTGAACTTTTTCATCATAAATTCTTTTTTAAAGTCCTGATCATGATGAGAATTATCAGTTGCTGGTATAAGGTTTTCACCAAAATGTAATACCGGAGCCTGTAAAAAGATCCCCTTTACATTGATGCCACTCGTGAAATTATTATTTGAAATACATGAAAGGGCGTAATATGCTCCAGAACTATAGCTAGCTATAAATATATTTTGACCTTTTAAGTGTTCTAATAAAGTATTAATCACATCATCCTTAGCATTTTCTAGAGACGATAAAGGCAAAATGGGATGATAAACTAGATATACTTTCATGCCACACTTGTGCGCCAATTCATTGGCTGTTGCCTTATCTATTTCTTTTGAAAAACCAAGTGACGCTGTTCCAGGAAAATAAACTAGAATGTTTTCTTGATCTACTAAATTTGGTGGCGTGTGTATGTAAAAATGACAAGTATTGTCAGAACAAACACCCACTGATTTGATGTTGCAAGTTGGAGCATCAAATCTAGGTTTAAGATATGGCATTAAAGCTTGATGCTGTCTAATTTCAGGCTTGGCCTTTGTAGGAGCTATACCTACTTTTTTATTCCAGTTTCCTTCATTTATCTGAAATTCACTCCCAGTGATACCACTATTTAAACAGCCTGATCCATCATCATAATTTTTTTGAATCTGTTGCCTAGTGTTAAATGCAGGAGGGTTACTGTCAAAGTTTTCTGAAGGACAGACAGTACTTTCTATATCCATCTCGATAGATTTTGATTGAAAACGAGTAAGCATTTTCATAAAAATCTCCTACTTTTTTACTTAAGCTCCTAAATTTTACAATTTCATTTAAACAAACATATAAGTTATTAATTAAATGTTTATAAAATAAAAAAAACGTATATATATAACACCCTAAACAAAAATAAATAAATTTAATGATGTCTGCTATTCATGTGCGTTTTTCAGGATAGGTTGCTACAATCATTGCTTCGATGCGTTAGCAGTTAAATATGAAGAACATTCAATTTAAGGACCATACCGAGTGCTTACAAACACCACTTGGTAAGGTCAAATTGACTTGTCAGATTCCATCGTATCACGGGCATTTAATCTATAAATGTAAACTGGATGATCAAGATGTTTTACTAAAACACTGGCCCAATAGCACACAAACCACCGTTCGATCATTTATTGATTCGTGGCAAGTTGCAAGTAATTATCAAGTTGGGCCTAAATTATTATTTTCATCGATTGAAAAAAAATTGATTCTCATGGAGGCTTTAGAGAGTTCAAAAATTAATTATCAATCGCTGGCATATCTTCCCAATTTAAAACTTACCATTAACCTAATCCAACGCATACATCAAATACGCATCCCTTGTAATAAGATAAAAAGTAAGTACCTCACCGTTGACTCAGTACTCAGTCAACTACACCCAGATATTGCAGCAATCAAGTCATGGTTAAGTCCAACAGCTTTTCAATGTTGGCAACAACTATTTCATAGTCATCAGCAAATTGATCAGATAACTACTTGGACACATCAGGACTTTTATCCTTTAAATTTTGGTCAGTTTAATAGAGAGCTCAAAGCGATTGATTGGGATCAAGGTTGCGTGGGTAATCCAATGCAAGATATTGCTATGCTTGCACAGTATTTGCCCCACCATCAACACGAAAGATTGCTGATGTTGTACTTTAATAATCAAAAAGCATCAAAGCAGCAGTGGCTTATATTTTCCCAACAATTTACATTACTAAGGCTTTTATGCTTAAATTGGTGTTTCTTACAAGTCAGACATAGATCCATGTTGCTCAAAACAATAACACCAATTCAACCATTAGCCCAACATCATCAACAGTTTTTAAATCATCAATTTCAAGCTGACCAGCAACATTTAGCCGATCTATTTGTAGCTTTAAAACATGATCTAATCACCAGATTACCATTACTTTGCGAGCAACTATGATCCACCGATTGTTAATACTACTGCTCATTTGCTTCGCTTATGCTGAAGAAGAAAAACCTTGCTATGATGCGGAAATTCTCATTGGCGCCTACTCTGAAGCAACCTCGAAAATAAGAATGAACCATCCAAATATGTTAAAAGGTGATTGTTTTGAAATTCCTTGTCAAGCTGCTGCAAGTCCATTAATTGGGTTACCAATAGTTGAACCATTTTCAAAAGCATTAAAAAACTTTACCAATAGAGATCAGAGCTTAAAACCTATCTGGCATCAGGCAGTGACATACTGCACTGATCAACGTCAATCTATCGTGATTCATGCTGATGAGCCAGCATTAGATGGTAACATTAACTTCTCATTTCATCAGTTTCTCACGCTTGAATTTCTCTTAAACTATCAAAATAGCAAAAATATTTTAGAAACCATTTACACAAAACAAAAATTCAGCCAAAAAAAATATTACTTTATGGATGAGTATCCGCTTGGTATTTTCGTGACTTTTCAGCCTAGCACTCAATCATCAAACTGAACCAACGTTTCGTTCGGCAGTACCCAGTTATAATGATAACGTATATACCCTTCATCACGTCCTTGATGCTTTTTTAAGGCAGCTAGTGCTTGAGTTAATTTTTGATGATGCCGGCTAAGTATGCTTTGACGATGGTTGATATCATCTTGTTGTTGTTTAACTGCTAAAAAGTGCCAATAGCTACCTGATCTGGGCCACCATATTTTAATCATTATCGTTGATAAACAAGCCAACAAAGTACCTAATAATAGATAACGAGTCATTTTAGTTTGATGTATTAGCTGCCATTATTAATACTAGCAAAACCAGCTTGGTCTTTGAGCTCATGTGCAATCATTAGTAGACGATTATATTTAGCAGTACGCTCACCTCGACAAGGGGCACCAAATTTCACTTGAGACGCCTTCATGCCAACTGCTAAATCTGCAATAAAGCTATCTTCACTATCACCGGATCGATGAGAAACCATTGTTGGGAAGTTATTTTGACGAGCTAACTGTATCGTTTCAATTGCACCAGTTACCGTGCCAACTTGGTTTGGTTTTATTAGTATGGCGCTGCCGGCTTTTTGCTCAATACCTTGCATTAAAAAAGACGATTGCGTAGCAAATAAGTCATCACCAACTATCTGACACCAATCAGCCAAAGCTGCTGTAAGACTGGACCAACCTGGCCAATCTGCTTCATGAATGGGATCTTCAATAGAAATAATTGGATAATGACTACACCAATACTGTATCTTTTCGCACCATTGATCTAAATCAAATTGAGCATACCCAAGATCATAGCGACCTTCATCATTCACCAGCTCATTGGCTGCTATGTCTAAAGCCAATGACACTTGATCACCAACACGATAACCACTTTGCTCAATAGCCATTAAAATCAAATCCATGACTAATTGCTCATTAGCAATGTTGGGAGCAAAACCACCTTCATCACCGACCAATGTTGAATGACCTTTTTCTATTAACAAAGATTTAAGCGTTTGATAACACTCAGCGCCGCACTGCATAGCCTGATTGAAAGTATCAAAACCATGTGGAACAATCATAAATTCTTGAATAGCAATCGCATTCGCTGCGTGAGCTCCCCCATTTAAAATATTCAAAAATGGAATAGGCAGCACATAATTTTCCTGCTTGATAAACGTTTGATATAAAGGCTGCTGCTGACACTTTGCCACTGCTCGCCAAGCTGCCATTGATAAAGCAAGTGTGACATTACCAGGCAAATGATCTTGCCCTATTAATGCTTGATCCCATTGCTCAGGGGTGCCTTCAGGGTCAATCACTAATTGATCAATTAATCCTCGGACTTGTTCAATGGCTATTAAAACACCTTTACCGTGGTGGCGCTTCCCACCATCTCGCAATTCACATACTTCTCTAGAACCAGTTGATGCACCTGATGGAACAATGGCATGGCCAACCTGGCCACCGCTCAGTGTCGCTTGACACATGACAGTTGGCAAACCTCTTGAATCAAGCACTTCGAATGCATCGATTTGTTCAAGGTGATACATGATAAACCCTCAATTAAATGGATAACTGACGTTTAATTATTTTGTTTTGATGAATAAATGAATGAAGCTGGTTAAGGCCAGTGACCATATCAACAAGCTGATCAAGTGGCCACATGTTTGGCCCATCACTTAATGCAACATCTGGATCTGGATGTGTTTCAAAAAACAAACCCTGCACCCCAGCAGCAACAGCTGCTCTAGCTAAAACTGGTATAAACTGCCGATCACCTTGCGTGGTTGAAGTCACTGAAGCTGGACTTTGAACACTATGTGTTGCATCAAAAATCACTGGGCAACCAAATTGCGACATCACATGAAATGATCGAGGATCGACAACCAATGACCCATAACCAAAACTAGCCCCTCTTTCTGTTAACCAAACCTCTTTCGCTCCAAAAGATTTGGCTTTTTCAACTACATGCTTCATCGCCCAGGGAGATAGAAACTGTCCCTTTTTAATGTTGATAACGCTGCCTGACTGAGCAACTTCTCTAATCAAATCTGTTTGGCGACATAAAAAAGCAGGAATTTGTATGATATCAGCAACTTCAGATACTTTTTCTACCTGATGTATATCATGTACGTCCGTTATGATCGGTAGCTGAAATTCTGATTTTAAACTTTTCAGACTGGCTAATCCTTTGGCTAAACCAGGACCACGAAAACTATCTCTTGCTGTTCGATTAGCTTTATCATATGACGCTTTGAAAATCACAGTTATATTTTGCTTCTGAAGCGATTTCAACTTGTTTGCAACAGTGCGTATTAGATCGTCTGACTCGATGACACAAGGCCCTGCAATGATCGTTAGTTGGTCAGGATTGAACCACTGAGAATGCATATCTTACACACTATTTTTTGGTTGATGAGGCAGCTTGAACAAAAGCTTTTATTAATGGGTTTGGCTGCCAGGGGGTCGATTCAAACTCGGGGTGGTATTGACACCCGATAAACCAAGGGTGGTCTTTTAATTCAACACACTCTATCAAACCTTCTGCACTCGAACGCGCACCAACCAATAACCCCAGTTGATTAAATTGGTCGATATATTTTGGATTCACTTCATATCGATGGCGATGACGCTCCTCAATAAAGGACTGACCATAAATCTTAGATAGCAGTGTATGGTTAGTCACTTCAGCTTTTTGAAGACCAACTCTCAGGGTTCCTCCCATCTGCTCTCCTATCGACCGAACCTGCTTGCCCTTTCGATCACATAGCCAAGATTGTGCTAAATCAACGACTGGATCAGGCGTATTTTCATCAAACTCCGTGCTATTTGCCTTAGATATTTGAGCAACATGTCGAGCAAAATCAATGATTGCTAAGTGCATACCTAAGCAAATACCCAAAAAGACCTTGTTGTTCGATCTTGCATAAGCAATGGCTTGTAACTTGCCATGCATGCCTCTTTCTCCAAAGCCACCGGGCACTAAGCAACCATCCATCTTTGCTAATTGCTGTTGAACATTATCAGCTGTGAGTGTGTCAGCATCAATATAATGAACCTTAACTGCTTTGCCGACGTGTAAGCTTGCATGCTTAAGTGACTCAACTAACGATTTATACGCATCAACATAATCTGTGTATTTGCCAATCAAGCCGATATGCGCCACACCCTTTCTTGCAGCTTCAAGTTGATTAATTGTTTCCCATCGACTTAAATCTCTTCGCGCTTTTTTTACATCTAATTTTGTACAGATTCGATCGTCTAGCTTTTGTTTAGCCAACAACATAGGAACTTGATAAATAGAACTAACATCTGGAAGCGAAACCACATCATCGAATTGAACGTTTGTAAACAAGGCAATCTTTTTCTTCTGATCAACATCAATCTCTTGATTAGATCGACAAATCAAAATATCTGGTTGAATACCAATTGACCTCAACTCTTTCACTGAATGTTGTGTTGGTTTAGTTTTGAACTCTTCACTCACATCAATATATGGCACTAATGTTAAATGAATAAATAACGTACGTTCAGGACCCAGCTCAAGGCGCATCTGACGAATCGCTTCTAGAAATGGTAGTGATTCGATATCACCTACCGTTCCACCAATTTCAACAATAGCTAGCCCATCTGTCACTGCCACCCGCTTAATTGCGTCTTTGATCTCATTGGTAATGTGAGGAATGACCTGAACCGTAGCACCTTGGTAATCACCACGGCGTTCTTTTTCAAGAACTGACTGGTAAACCCGTCCGCAGGTCAAATTATTTGACTGATTTAATTTATGTGAAACGAATCGCTCATAATGTCCAAGATCCAAGTCAGTTTCTGCTCCATCTTGAGTCACAAACACTTCCCCATGTTCAAATGGATTCATGGTGCCAGGATCTAGGTTTAAATAAGGGTCTAGCTTTTGCAGCGAAACTTTAACTTTTGAGGACTCCATCAATGCACCAATTGATGCACAAGCAACTCCCTTACCAAGTGAAGAGACCACACCACCTGTAACAAAAACGTAACGCAAGTTGAATCCAATTAAAGTTTAATCCATCTATCATAGCGACAAACCGCAAAAACACAACTTTGTATCACCCAAATATTAGAACTTTTGGCCTAATCATGCTATAAGTGGAGCCAAATGATTATGCTTGATATGAATTTTCTTATACCACAATGGCTGCTTATCAGTTTCCTGATGATCCTTATAGTCATTGCACTAATTTGGTTAATGATGCACAAACAAAAGCAGTACCAGAAATACTTGCTTGGTGAAATTCAAACTATACAGTCTAATTTACAAGTATTTCAAACACTGATGAGCCAGCAAAGTCACGGCCAAATTGCCCAGCAAGATCAGTATCAAAAACAACTAAAAACTTATCAAGATTTACTTCAGGAAAATCTTAAAACGCAAATCGCCTCTTTATTTGCTCCGATGGATCAGCAGCTCATGAAAAGCCAGCAAGCAATTGCCAATCAATTTTGTGTCTTTGATCAGCGGCTATCAGAAAAAATGTCACTACTAGAAAATCAAATGAAAAAAGGTCTTGACCAAGGCTTTGAAAAAACCATTAGCTTATTTGAAAATGTCAACAAACATCTTGGAAAAATAGATAGTGCCCAAAAACAAATAGCAGATCTTTCCCTCGAGATATTTGATTTAAAATCAATACTTAATGACAAAAAATCTCGCGGCGTGATGGGGGAAGTTCAATTAGAACTGCTCATCAAAAATGCCCTACCAAAAAGCCATGTTTCATTTCAACATCAACTATCAAACCGCTGTTTAGTTGATTGCCTAATCAAGCTTCCTTCACCTGCAGGTAACCTGGGCATTGATGCTAAATTCCCATTAGAGGACTATAAGCGGTGGCAGGATAACCCTCGAGATAAAGTGTTAGCCACTAAATTTAAAACATCGATTAAAACGCATATCAATCATATTGCTGAAAAATATATTATTGCAGGTGAAACTGGTAATGGTGCTATCATGTTTATGCCTTCTGAAACTATTTTTGCCGACATTCATTCACAATTCTATGAGCTCGTCTTTTATGCTCAGAAAAAACAAGTGTGGATCGTTTCTCCAACCACGATGATGGCTGTCATTACGACTGCACTGTGTGTTATCAAAAATGATGCCACTCAAAACCACATCAAAACCATCCAGTACCACCTATCTGGCCTTAACCAAGAGTTCGAACGCTTCAAAAAACGTATGGATCAACTCGCTAAACACATCGATCAAGCACAACAAGATGTTACGCTAGTGCAAACTACATCAAAAAAAATTAGCAATCGCTTCCATCAAATAGAAAATACACCAACAGAAGAAATTCCCCCATCTAAGGGTTAATAGCTTACAAGAAAATTAGCACTGGTCTCAATAGATGAGAAAAAATACTCCCTTTTTGGCGCTAGCTTATAAGTATATAATAATTCGCTTTATTGCTGATAAAAACATGTTTGGAAATCTACCAAAGAAAAGTCAAAATTCAACTAATCATCTGCTGGTCAGATGCACACACGTTGAAGTGAAAAAAATGATGGTTCAACACCGCAGTATAAAATAAAGCAACCTATTTAGTGACAAAATATTGCATACTTTCTTAACAATGATACAATAAACTGAATATAACAAAAGGGGTACACTAGAAGTGATAACAAAAGTAATTGATAAAACAAATAATTATGAAGAAGACCATCTATCATCTCCAAAATCAAGAGGCCATCGGCTCAAGCTATGTCGTAACCTGCTTGGCATTTCGAGAGATACACTACAAGCAAAATATGGGATTGCACGTGGCACCATACAAAACTGGGAAACACCAAGAAGTGGTGGGTTAACAGAGGTTGGTGCAGAAGCTTGTATTCAAGCTTTTCAAGCTGAGGGCCTACAATGCACAGTTAGCTGGCTTTTGCATGGATTAAATTCTGAGCCATACGTGATTGGTTCAGGTGATGTAACTAAACATACCCATATTTCTCATAAGAGAGATCAAGTAACTGACCTATTGCTGAAATTTAGAACTCATCAGACCAATCCAATTGAGTTTATTATCGATGACGACAGCATGAAGCCAATTTATAACTTAGGTGACTTTGTTGCTGGTAATGCTAAATACATGGATGACATTCAGCACTGTGTTGATCAAATTTGTATCGTGCAAGTAGCCAATCAGGGTACCATGCTCAGGTACATCACGATTAGCAAACTTGATCCGCATAAATTTGATCTTATTGCGGTTAATCCAAGCGCTAAGGTTGAGCAGCCAGTTATTTATAACGCAAAAGTATATTCTGCTTCACCTGTATTGTTTCACTTTAAATTTACAACTTAAAAAAATCACAGCATGGACAATCATGAAAGCCATTTGTACAGGTGTATAAATGGCCTTTTTGACTGAAACTTTTTAAAATATTTGGTATTTAAATGAAGTGTATGTTGGTTAATATCCAGTGAACAAAAATTAGCATTTGAAAAAGCATCTTGAATTTGCTCTGAATAAGATTGGCTGTCTGTAACAATAGAGATCATGCCATTTGGACAAAGTACTGTTTCAATGCGTGCTATAAATTCGGGGTTAATTAATCGACGCTTCGACTGACGTGCTTTTGGCCAAGGATCAGGGAATAGTAGAACTACCTTGGAAAATACAGGTCGATTAATCTGATGAAACACCTCAACGACATCACCTTCAATTACCCGTATATTCTCAATTTCCAGTTCATGAACACTAGATAAAACTGATCCAATACCTGGTCGATAGACATCAATGCCAATATAAAAATCTTTGGGGTGTTTTTTTGCTTCTTGTAATAACCAGTCACCCATGCCAAATCCCACTTCACAGATGATGGATCGGTCTTTAGCAATACCCGATAGCAACTCATCACCTTGCATGAGTGAAGTATGCTTTAAATGCTGCAACCCAGTCTTTTGCCGAGCTGATATACGCCCATGCCGGCGAACAAAACTTTTAATCAACGGTTGATTCTTCAAGATGACTAACCTATGTTTGGTTCATTAATTGCTGATTGCTAAGTGTCAAACCATTATTTAAGTCAAAAGATTATTAATTGGCAAGAAGAATTCGGTAGAAATCATTTACCCTGGCAAAAAAACCGCTCTGTCTATACAACACTGGTCTCTGAATTGATGTTACAACAAACGCAAGTGACTACAATGCGACCATACTACCAAAACTTTATTGATCATTGGCCTACGATCGACTCACTTAAAAAAGCATCGCTTGATCAAGTCATGCAAGCATGGTCAGGACTTGGCTATTACCGACGCGCACAATACTTAAAAAAAACGGTTGATTACTTGCCAGATGACCAATCGCAACAACAATTTAACATCCAAGACTGGATGAAATTTCCTGGTATTGGCAGGTCAACTGCTGGCGCAATTGGCTCGCTAGCTCTTAAAAAACCCTGGCCGATTCTAGATGGCAATGTCAAGCGAGTATTTAGCCGACTATTTAAACTTCAACACCCTATTAATAGCACTTTAGGCCTAAAATTATTATGGAATATTGCGGCTGATTGTATGCCCACTTTACAACCTGATCGCTACAATCAAGGGCTGATGGATTTAGGATCAATGATTTGCACGCCCATCAACCCAAAATGCAAGCAATGTCCATGCAATGATCTATGCCTAGCCTTTCGAGACGATACAGTGCAAAGCTATCCTATCACGGTTAAAAAAAATAAACCGATTCCCATAAAAAAGTGGGACTTGGTTTTATTAATAGAAGAAAAAAGTTTTTTTCTCGAAAAAAGGGCAAAAAAAAATCTATGGGGTAATCTGTACTGCCCACTCATCCTACAAGAGTCTCAAACAAATGATTATTTAAGCACTATAAACCTAAACTCAACTAGTAAACTGCATCAATTTAAGCATTTGTTCACTCACTTTAAACTTGAAGCTAATGTCTATAGCGTAGCTATAAAGAACAAACAATATCTGAAATTACCAACTGGAAAATGGGTGACAAACTGGCATGGATTAGCTCTTGCTAAGCCGATAAAAGATTGCTTGGAAAATATTTTCTTATCGTAACTGTGTATAAAATGGGCTGACTCATCTAGAATAAAGCAATGTGGAAAGTGGCCAGAGGCAGAATCGAACTGCCGACACGAGGATTTTCAGTCCACTGCTCTACCGACTGAGCTATCTGGCCTTGCACCTATTAAAGCTATTGTCGTAGTAAAATACAAGTATCATTGCTCACTAAATAAAAATGCCTGACAATAATCTCTAATGATTTTTTGGTCATTGATGTCAAAAGTTTTCAATCGACGCTCATTAATCAGCTTCGTTTGTTCTGTGAGCCATAAACCCCAAGCTTCTTGAGAAATATGATGAAAAACTCTTTGGCCAAAAGCGCCTGGCAGCGGCGCACTTGCCAGCGCTGGCTTTTTACATTTAAACTTTTGGCAAAATACCAACCTCCTAGAGGTCAACTCACTCACTAATTACTCCGACTACGTAATATCTATCTCACAAAAATTACCATAATACCACCTGGCATGAAATGACTTTATAATTCCTGAGCGATACAAAATTTTCTAACTATTTTTGGTAGTATACTTTATAAATGCTTGATACATTCATTTTGACTTAAAAGGTATATTTTTACGATGACATTAGATAAGCAACCCTGGTTAGGAAAAAAGGTGAAGTCACCAAAATCCTATGATCCCAACATATTATTTGCCATACCAAGAATACAGCAAAACGCTTCTATGTATGGTTTTGACCTACTGAGATGCTATGATTTTTATTGGCAGACAAACGATGGTCAACTAAAAACAAATATGCTGGTCATCAAATTACCACTTCAAAGTCCTAATATTATTGAAACAAAAGCCCTAAAGCTTTATTTAATCTCAATATTTCATCGTCCTTTTAAGGATGCAAATGATTTGAGAACAACATTGCAAGCAGATTTAGCTCAATGTAGTCAATCCAAAGAAATTGACGTAGAACTGGTAGATATGCAGCATAGTGCAAAATTTATTGCAGATATTTTTTATCATTCATTTCATAATATTAGTGAAACTTCAGATCAGAAGCAATTATCCTCGCAAAAAGGCCATGACCAAGCTCTAAAGCTATACTATGATACGTTTTTATCATATTGCCCTGTTACGGATCAGCCAGATTATGCAACTATTGTCATTGAAATCAGAACTGCTGAGCTTGATACTGAAAAATTAACCAACTTTTTAAAAAGTTTTCAAAACAAGCAAGATTTTCATGAAAATTGCACTAATCACATATATCATTTCCTATGGACGCACTTTTCACCCGAAATACTTGTTGTTTCGGCACATTTCACAAGAAGAGGTGGCATAGAGATTAATCCATATAGATCCTCAAATAAGCATTTATCAGCATATTTGAGGTTCCCAATGCAATGATTGAATTCACAAAAGCAATCATTTATAATACTTACACTGAAAAGACCATAAAATCTATGAAACTGCCCACCAGCCATATGAAAATATGGCTGTTCTTTTTTCTGTCTGTGTAAAAGCCCAACATTTCCCAATATTATATTGCCAACAAGCACAAAAAGTCAATTTTTTTCTTTATAACGCACAATGAATATTTTTTTACTCTATTTGTTCGATCATTTTTTCTGAAGATTAGAACACAGTTGAAATTTGAACTTAACTCAGACAATATAGCGGCTGAGTGACAATTGACATCCATGAATAACGCTACAGACACCAGCAGCAATAGTGGTTGTCTGGCTGACTTTGAGCATCAATCGTTTGAACATCTCAAAATCATCCATCATGCTAAACTAAAAGCAACACTCATTATTGCTATCCATCAACTTAAAAATGGTTTTGCCATTGGAGGCTGCCGCCTTAATCAATATTATAACCTTGAATGTGCCGTACAAGATGCTTTAAAACTCAGCTACGCTATGTCACTGAAATCAGCTATCCATCAACTGTCCTGCGGCGGCGCTAAAGCAGTCGTGATGATGCAAGCTAAAAAAGAAAAAACCAAGGCTTTAATGCATTGGATTGCAGATGTTGTCAATCAACTTAAAGGACAGTATGTAACTGCTGTAGATATGGGCGTCACCTCAAATGATATGCAAACCATTGCAGAAAAAACACCCTATGTGATTGCCACAGAAAATAATCAAGTGATAGAGCCTGCCTATTATACTGCGCTGGGCGTATTTCACGCAATTTGTGGCGCACTCAAATTCAAGCATGGCCACACTGACCTCCACAAGCAACATATTGCCATTCATGGCGTTGGCCAAGTCGGTATGCACCTAATCAAAATACTACTACCGCATCATTGCAAAATTTCAATTTTTGATCATAACCCATCAGTGCAATCACACCCACTTATTACTCAAGCAAAAGCTAGCTGGGAGCCATCAATTTTTTCACTGCCATGCGATGTACTGGTGCCTTGTTCAGTCGGTGGAATGATCAATCCACAAACCACACCCATGATTAAATCAGGTATTATTGTCTCGGCTGCTAATAATCCCCATCAATCTATGCAAGACCTATTAACCCTCCACGAACAAGGGACCTGTGTCATTCCAGACTTTTTAGCTAATGGGGGCGGCTTAATTGCTGCTTGTAGCAGTTATTTAAAACAAGATGGCAAAATTCGTCTTGCACAAATCCAATCCATTGAACAAAAAACCTATGACTTACTCAAGCAAAGTCATGAACAAAACATACCACCACAAATGCTTGCAGAAAAACTCGCACTACAGCCGCTCTCTAGTTAAAATAGAGCCACGGCTAACCGAAACCCATCATTGATTTACATTAAAAAACAAGCTCTTTCGACATCAGGCAATTCAAACGAGCTGCTGACTGCCTACCGCTACCTTAAAACAACACGTACCTTTGACAGCAAAGCCATTCATCTACAGCGAACTGGTCGACTAGGTACTTTCCCTGCCTCAACTGGCCAAGAAGCCATTTTTGTTGGTATTGGTTTAGCCCTGCAAGATAACGATATCTACTGTCCTTATTATCGTGATCAAGGCGCCTTTATTACCAGGGGTGTTCCAATGGAAACCATATTAGCCTATTGGGGTGGTCATGAATCAAGCCTTCAACATCCTTCTTACCGCCAAGACTTTCCTATTTGTGTGCCAATTGCCTCACAGTGTTTACACGCTGTTGGCGCTGCCTTTGCTATTGACCACCAACAGCGCCCTGATGGCGTTGTGTGCTCACTGGGTGATGGCGCTACCTCCAAAGGTGACTTCTATGAAGCCATCAATGCTGCAGGGGTTTTTGACTGCCCAGTTGTGTTTGTTATTAACCATAACCAATGGGCCATATCTGTGCCCACTAGCAAACAAACTAACATCAAAGAACTCTCCCAAAAAGCCCAGGCTGCCGGAATTGTTGGTATAAGCATCGATGGCAATGATGTGATGGCCGTCAAACAGACAGTTCAACAAGCACTTAAAACAAAAAAACCAACGCTCATTGAAGCAACCTGCTATCGACATTGTGATCACACCACAGCTGATGATGCCAGTAGATATGTTGATCAGCATCAACAACTGAGCCAAAAAAACGACCCATTAGATCACATCATTACTCAACTTAACCAATCGGGCGTATCAAAAAAAATGCTTGATACCATTGATCACTCAGTTGACCAGCATGTTAATCAGGCAGTTGAGCAATACTTAAAAATGCCACCACCAAATCCTGATGATCTATTTGATCATACCTACCAATCACTACCAGCTGATCTGATCAAGCAAAAAAAAGACTGCTTAAAGGAATTTTCATGACTGGCATCACCATGATTAAAGCGATTAACCAAGCGCTTGGCGACAGCCTGTCACAAGACCCTAACACCCTTATCATAGGCCAAGATGTTGGTGTCAATGGTGGGGTTTTTCGAGCGACTGATGGATTACAACAACGCTTTGGTCCCTCCCGCGTAATTGACTCTCCCCTTGCAGAGTCAATGCTCGCCGGCATGGCCATAGGCATGGCCGCTCAAGGCTTAAGGCCGATTGTGGAGTTTCAATTTTTTGGCTTTATCTACTCAGCCATTGACCAAATTATTAGTCATGCAGCTCGCATCAGAAACCGAACTCGTGGTCGTTTAACCTGCCCAGCTGTTTTTCGCACGCCATATGGCATTGGCATCCGAGCACCTGAGCATCACTCAGAAAGTACAGAAGCGCTCTTCACTCATATTCCAGGCTTAACCGTCATGGCACCCAGCACCCCTCAAAATGCCTATGACCTTTTATGTCAGTCAGTCAAATTGGATGATCCAGTTTTATTTCTAGAGCCAACTAGAAGCTACCACCGACCACAACAAACTGCTCTGGTAACAAATCATCACACGCCACTTCAGCCAAATGTTATCTGCGCTGGACAAGATGTCACTGTGATCGGCTGGGGAGCAATGATTCCAGATATTGTTGAGCTTGTTGATAACTTGAACCATGATGACCTATCTATTGAAATCATTGACTGCCTAGTACTCAAGCCGCTCAACTTTGAGCCAATCATTGAATCAATCAAAAAAACAGGACGAGTTGTTATTGTGCATGAAGCAGCCAAATTTAATGGACTTGGCGCTGAAATTGCAGCGACCATTGCTGAAAGAGCAGCACACTACTTGCTAGCACCTATCAAACGCGTAGCTGGATGGGATATTACCCCACCTTACTTTGCAATGGAGCACTATTACCTACCTTCTAAAGAACGTATCGCCCAAGCAATTAACGAAGTTTATCAATATGCCCCATGAATTTAAATTACCTGATTTAGGTGAAGGTCTAGCCCAAGCAACCATTGTGAAATGGTATGTCAAACCAGGCGATACGCTTACCCCAGAAACGCCCTGCCTTGCAGTTGAAACAGCTAAATCACTGGTAGATATTCCAAGCCCTAGCCATGGCACTCTCATCAAACGCGCAGTAGCATCGGGCCAAACTATTGGGACTGGCGCTGTATTATTTAGCTATCATGATCAAAACCAAATTAAACAAGAGCCTCCCTCATCACTTCAAAAATCAATAGCTCAACCAACTACCCCAAAATCATCGCCGCCAAAAGCTACTGATAAACCTAGTCAAACTAGCCAGACACCTGTCAAAAACCAACAACAGGTGCCAGCCTCTGCAGTTACTCGCCATC
>Ga0233438_10000881_pt1 | contig 35769 bp, 37 predicted proteins | sample SI_123_September_FD_182720 | JGI IMG/M metagenome (GOLD analysis project Ga0233438, IMG submission 182720) | Seawater microbial communities from Saanich Inlet, British Columbia, Canada - SI_123_September2016_10_MG | ecosystem: Environmental > Aquatic > Marine > Inlet | place: Canada: British...
GCATGAATCATCATCATGCAGATCGATCATGTCAGTGTCAACGAAGGTGAAGAGTTTGTCGAAGAGATCATTTACGAACTGTTTGTTGCTGGATTGTTGAGTCATAGTAGTTCATCATTTTGGTGTCACGCTCTGCTAGGAAGTTGAGATAACTTCCAATAGCAAAGACAACAATAATACCTGAAAGACCAAATTGTGTGATTTTACTCATTTGATCAACCTACTGCCATTGGGAGATACTCGGAGCGTGGCATCTGCTCAAGGTTAAGGTCAGTCACCTCAGCACCGTTAGCAATGCGCTCAGACCACTCGTGACGTGCTGTGAGTGCTGTGACAGTGCTATAAGACTTGAGACCGTTGGAGTTGAAGGTGACACGCTTCTGGAAACGCTTGACAACAGTGCCAGACTCTTCAGCGATGAATGCCTCAGGGAAGAAGTCAACGGTGGTGACGAGTGTGGTGAGTTGCATGGGTGTCTCTCGATTACTTTGTAATCATAGCAGATTCCAAGAGGGTGTTGGGGGGTCTGGTAGACACTTCGACCACTGGCACTCAGCATCGCGCCATTGCTTTCGTGCTGACTTATAGATGGTATCGTTCGCAGCATCATCACGATACATCTTGAAGATTTTAGCAGATTCTGCGTAACAGCATGTCGCATGGTCCGTCTCTTGCGGACGAATCTTGCCATTTTTAGCGTATTTACGTCCAGAATGGTGATTTGCGTAGCGTCGTGCTCTTGTAAACCCCATTTCAAGGAACTTTCTGCACATGTCCATGCCAACAAAGTCCCCTTCAGACATATATTCGTAAAACTTGCGATGCAGAGTCTCCGCACTGACCTGTGCCTCCTCTGGAGTTTTAAAACGCCAGAAAAGACAGAGTTGTGCAGAATAGGGTTGAACTAGCAGCACTCCTTGTTCGCCGCGGCCAATACGATAGAGATGACGCTTATCATTCTCTGTGAAGTCAAGTGACTTATAGTCCAACGAATAATCGAACTCAATCATCAGTTTGTTTACGGTTCTTGATAGTGTGTGGTTTTTCAAACTTGAACTTCTTGTTCATCAGTTTGTTCTCATGTCTGATAGCATTGAGAAGATCATCACGATCTTCCCAACACCCGTAGTCAAATTCACCCTTGTCTCTTGTAGATTTCGTCATTGATCTTTTGATGTAGTTTTTGATGCTTCAGGGCAGGAAGATCAATCTGTTCTGCTTCAGCAATAGTATACGATGTTGTTCTTTCCAGAACAGTTCGTAGGTATACAAGTTCGTCAATGTTGAGTTGCATTGTTCAGTATGTAATAAGTTGTGGTTCTAACGTTTGTGATTCTTTATTCCCCATGTCATCTCCATTGCTATTGTTAGCAATAGGATGAACATTAGGACGAAGACTGTGCTCACTTTCCAACTCCATAGTCACCACCATCCTCTGCATGTTTGCGTTCAGTTTCATGTAATGCTTTGAGTGCCTCTTCAACCTCAGGAGAATGTTCCCACTCCCACATGTCACCCTTCTCAGTGATTCTGCTCTTCGTGCTCATTTACTTTCCTCAATGTGAAATAGTCGTCATGTGATTCAAAGTCAATCACAGTATCAGTTGTCCATCCTAACTCCTCTAAGAGTTCATCTGGCAATGGTAACACGAGATCACCATTTTCGTCAACCTCAACCTTACTATAGTATTTTGAGTTGTTAGTCACAGTAATTGCATCCCATCTAAGTTTCTTTTGTTCCGACCACATGAAAATTATATGATAGTCTATACTCTTTGGGGAGCATATTATATCTAGTTACGTATTTTTCTGCGTGTTCTAGACATGTAAACCAACATAGTTTATCGTCTCTTTTGTCTTGCAAACGATAAGGAAATGTATCACCATGTGGGAACAGTTTCTTATCAAATGATCTTACTGATATAATGTCAGTCTTCTTCTTTCCAGAAGTCTTTCCAGTCTTCTTGCGTGGCGATGTTGATGTTAATGTTTTGAGATTCTCCTCTAGTTTCTGTTGAGGCGATGATCTCTTCGGCGTAGGTGAGGAGGACTTGGTTGAAGTCTTCTTCTGTGAAGTCGTTGAGGACGCTTTCGAGCGGGTCGTTTTCGTCCCACGAGATTGTGAAACTGCCATCGTTTTCTTCTTTAACATCAATCATGAATGTAACCATTTAACTCTAAGTATTTACGAGTCAAGGGAGTTGGTTCATATACTTCCCACATCTTACCACCAGCACATGCAGCAAGAGCATCCATTGTCATGTTCTTAGTTCTACCTGCCCAACCTGCTTCTGCTTCCCATGCCACAACATTCTTAGGATAAGTGCGTTCTGCCATCACACGCCAGATGATAGGAACAGACTCTTCAGGCATGATGATAGCAATCAAACTATTATCAATCGTGCCTGCCATACAATCTTGAGCAGCGTGCCAACCTTCATGTCTCATCACCATCATGAGTGTGCTAGGTTCTCCCATATAATCCTTATTCAGGAAGAAGTTGTTGCTTACTGTATGATATACACCACGATGACCTGATGGGAAATACTTTTGATCCGCAAGGAATACATTCACACCAACTTGATTGAGTGAGTGTAACATATTATGAAACTCACCAGTGACACTAGTGAATTCTTCTGCATTAGGATACTGTGATGAGATGTCAAGCATCGAGAATACTTTTACAACACCATCAGTGCATTCACCTAATAGCATACAACCCATGGCATCCATAGAGTTATATCCTTGTGTGATCTTACTATCATCAGCAAGTGCAACATGTGCTGTGCTGAGTGATAATGCAGCAAATAGTGTAGGAAGAAATCGTTTCATGAATTTAATGCAGAATGATCTGCGACAGTGTGTGATAGACGACGCTCAAGTTCAACGTCATTGATATTATTTCTGAATGCTAGTGCTTGAGAGTCGTGTCGTGTCTGACTCCACATACAATCAATGAGATATTGAACCTCACCGATTGTTAAATCAACACTGACAGTATCAGAATTCTGAGAGGAGATCTTCGGGGAGGAGTTCATAGATTTGATTGCTAGGCATGTTGTAATCTGCTTCATAAAGAATACGAGTGCGCTCTTCTTCTGTCATCTCAGCAGGGTCGATGATGTCGTTGATCACGTTGTTCATTGTGTAACTCTTGTAATTATAACAGTAGAATGGGGCGGAGTCAGGGGTATAGTAGACACTTCATCAAGTGTCACTGAAGATAGGGATGATGTCAGTTTTTACGTGTAGGGTCTTGTTTACGTGCTGCTCCCATGAGCTGGCGTCCTCTAAATTGTAAAAGATCGCTTCTTGGCGTGTCTTCTTGTTTTTCTTTTGCTTTAGATAAACAACAGCGAATTTCATGTTGGTGTTGAGGATAAACGATCAAATTGACATAATGACGACCCCATCTAGAGTTTTCTGACTCAGGAAGTGGGAGGTCAATGAAGCAAATACTAACGTAGTATTCACTAATAAAACTAATGTAACCTGTGGTGCCACGATACTCAACGGGTTGAAGCAACTCAAACATCGTAGAATCTATCATGCATGTCTTCCATTTGTTGTTTTAGTTCAATGATGTAGGTGGACATTGATGCCACTTTCTCTTGTAAACCTTTGTTTATATCTTGAAGATCTTTAACAAGATCTTTAACCTCATCAGTGAGTGCAGCTGCCGCTTCTTGACTGTGTGCCATTTAAACCTCAGGAACTAAAGTGCAACTTTATCTATGTTATCATACGATTCCTTGATTTCATCAACCTGTTTAGTCATACTAGATTCAGTCATGTCGATCAATGGTGGTCCACCATTACCAAAACCACAACCTCTAGTCATATCGCGACGTAATCGTAGAAGATCATTCACACGTCGCTTCATTCTAATAATCTCTTCTGTGCTGTAGAGATAGTCTTTTTGTAACGCTTTGCGTAACATTTTGATCTCTTTTGTCGGTGTCCACATACTAATAACGTGAGGGGATGGTAGTTTCTTGGATGAATTGAGGTTGACCCAGGTCAGCAGTGCCGTCAGGATTACCTATTAGAAATGCTCTAAGAGTCTTTGCTTTCTCCATATTACTACGGTAGTAAGCAATAGTCTCTTCAATCTCTGCTAGAATATCTTCATAACACTGACGAGCAGATGTATTGTCACATGTGAGATAGTCAGCAACAGCATTAGCAAGACGTTCACGACGCTGCTTGCTATACTCTGCTGCCCAGTATTCTTTGGTTTCCATTAATTAAACTCCTGGTTACGACGGGTGTCTAGGTATGAAATGATCTCGGAACGCCATTCCATCAGTTCATTGTAGCACTCTTGATTGTGAGCACAGTTTCTGAGTTTGGGGTCAGGTTTCAAAACACTTTCATAAAAAAGTCCAAGTGCATCTTTACGTTTTTGATACTTGTTGGTGTCCATGTTATCCTAGCAGTGACAGGTCAGTTTACCACGTATGGTCAGGGAATGCAAACACGTTGCACTCCCGTTATAATTATGCAACCACACTGGTGGCAGGCATACCGTCAACAAATACTGTGTTGACAATTGCTTGGAGTCTCTTGATAGTAGGAGCACCATAGTTCTTGAACACGGGCACTGTCACATAACCAGTAGACTTGCGATACATTGCAACATCACCAGCAGCAATCTTGCCGTTAGCAATATCAGCAGTATCCTCACGATTCATACGAATCACACGACCAATAGTTTGTGCCATCTCAATGACATCAAGTTGACGCAACATCACAGTGTGAGTGAGACCGTGGACGTTGATACCTTCAGACAGGATGCTATAGTGGAAGATGATAAACTTCTTGTTAGGGTCTTTGCCCCATGCATCGAAGGTGTTGAAGAACTTTTGACGATTGACTTTGGTCTTGTTCACATAAGCACCATACTTGCTGGTGATATGCAGCACATCGTAACCACGCTCACGTAATTGATGCATGATATCAGTCTTGAATAACATAGCACCCATGATCTTGCTCGCAGGAGACGCTACAAGCACCTTAGAAGCACTGTTAACGTCAAGTGAGTCTACTACACCCAATAACATGTCACGATCGTTTACAGCAGCATCTGCACCCTTCTGACGAGCATAGTCTACTTCAAAGGGAAGAATTGTAGGAGGAAGGATGCTACCACCTGCAATTAATTCAGGAGCAGGAACATTCTCAAGAACAGAACCAAAGATCTCACCATTGTTCATGCCACGGTTGCTGAAACGAGTGTGCTTAGGTGTTGCAGTAAAGAAGTATGATGCTTTGCTACTCAGACTAGCAGCAGCAACACCAACAAAATGATTACGCTGGACTGCATTGTGTGCCTCATCAAAGTAACAGCAATCGAGCTTGATACCAGCATCAATGATACGTCCGAGTGAATGATATGTTGTGAAGATAATTACATGCTCACCAACATGATGGCACATACGAGTGAATAAGTTGATACGATCAGACTTAGTAGTGCTGAAGTGCTTTGTCTCTCCACTATGAACATGGAGGACGTTAGCATTAGTGATACACTCAAGGTATTCAGAAGATAGTTGAGTTGCTAGCATGATGCGAGGAGCAACAACAACAATAGTCTGCGGAGTCTCTGCGGAACAGAGACGCCTCACTACATCCATGATAGCAATAAGAGTCTTGCCGCCGCCAGTAGGCACGATGATCTGACCCTTGCTTGCATTCTCCATGGCATCGAGAGCACGTTGCTGATGGGGACGGAGTTGCATCGGGTCTGTCTTGCGTTGATGCTATTATTATAGAGCATCAGACCGCGCTGGTCAAGAGTCTGTGACAGTTTACAGACTGGTTAGCGGAACGACTGGAAGTTCTTTGCTTCTCTCTTGTATACTAGCACATCTTCGAGCGCACCAGTATCACTGAATACAAATGAGAAGTCGATTTCTTGATCAGTATGATCAATTAGTGTGCGAATCCATGCCGCATCGTCTGCACTAATCAACTCATATGCTTGCTCAATAAGATCAATCCACTTCTCTCTAATCTCAGACTTGGGTCTTTTCTTCTTGCTCCACTTTAGCGAAGAGATCTGCTTCTCTGCTGCATTTGCAGGGAATGCGTATAATCTATTAGTATAGTCACGACGCAAGTGAACAACAATACTACGATCTAGTTTGTTATGTTCAAACCATACTTTGTGCTGTTGGTGTGATATTCTCTCGATAAAACTATACAGTGTAGAATTCTGTAGAAGTTTTGTAATACGTTGAGGAGTATGTGACATTCCAATAGTATTACCATAGGCATCAAATTTAAACTTGCCGATTCTAATTTGGTTGGGTCCAATCCTGTCGAAGAGGTTCAACATCCTCTCTCTAATACCTTCAATTGGATCTAACTCAAGAGATAACTGATACCACTCTTTTCTATCCATGAGATATTCTACTGACATATCAGTAGTTGCTTCTACCTGCTCAATCTCTTCGTTGTAGTAGATCTCAATAAATTTGGTTGTAGACTTTGGAACAAAATAGTCAGGATCAATAAAAGTATATCCTAGGACTTTTTGTAATCTATCAATTTGTGCATTTGTGAAGATTTCTGGATATTGACTATCCACCAGAGATGTGCATTGTGGCCACATCACTGCATGATTGTGCAGCAGTGACTTATCACTCAAGCGATATACTTTTGATACGTCAAGTTCTGCTGCAAACATTATTCGTTATCCGCTAGTAGTTGACCTTGAGGACTGTAGACAGCATAGAAGATATAATCTTCTGGTCTGGTGCATGATTCCTGATTGACTGGGAATAGATCCTCACACCATTCCATTGCCTCTGTTACATTATCACAGACAATAAATGTATACTCAGACTCGTGAAGAGCACCGAAAATATCAACTGGTAGTCTGCTTCTATACAGATCATATGATGCATTGATTGCATCAACATCACTGCTGCTGTTCCAACCAGTAGAACGCAGGAAGATAACAGTTTTCTCTTGACGCTTAGCAGACTCTTCAATAAAGTCTTGCAAGTAATCAATAGTGTAGTTTGCGTGTAGCTCCATTTAACTTCCAGGCGATTGTAACTCTTAATGAATTGAATGTTCTAGAGACTTCTTCTGCATAGTGTGTCATACGTCCATTGAAGAATACTGCTTTATTAGGTGCAGGTTCAGCATATGTCCATTTACCATCACTACCTTGGAATGCAGTCTTACCGCCCCAGGTGTGTTCCCACATATGATTCGCATACAATAGGAACGTTCTACAATCATCATAATGACCATCAGTGTGAGGCATTGCCTTATCACCATATACATGTCCATTTGCATAGACACGTTCTAACTCTAGGTCAGGTTCATTGGTCACGTCTCTAATAATATTTAGGAGATAGTCATTATAAAATTGTTCATCGTCTAGTTTCATCTCCCAGAATGGGATGTCATGATTTTTTGATACTGATGCATGACCATAACTCCACTGTGGTCTTGCCATGTCTTCTATAATCTGAGCAAAGTCATATTCACCAAAGATTTGATCATAGGTTTCCATATTCTCTCACAAAATTAGTTCTTACTTGTTCAAATGGCACAAGAACTTCTTGTGGTGCATCAGGATATTCTTTCAGCAGTCTCTCAATACTCTTACCAAAGTTAAGAATTTGATGACGCATAAAGAAGTCTTCGATAAGACTAGTTGCCCACATGAGTGCAACACGACGCTTACCAGATGTGACAGGTGCAACATAATGCATGTATCCTGTAGGATACACCAATGCTGTGCCTGCTTTCTGTTTGAATTTGAATGGCATGTCACCATCAGTAATTACTAGTTCCCCACCCTCATATTCATCAGGGTCATTGAGGAACAATGTGATACTGTGATGTGCTTTTAGTCCTTGAACAGTAATATTGTCAATGTGTGGATTATACTTTCCCCCCTCACGATACTCTGTCAATTGAGGAACTGTCATCTCTTTCACAACGAAAGTAGATCTGAATGCAACGGCATCATTGATACCCTGCTGAATCAGTTCTAAACTCTTTCTAAACTGTGATGTATGCTGAGACATAACGTAGTTATCCTTGACGGATGTGTCTACATTATTCTCATCACGTTGGGAAACAGTTCCTTGTGTAAACTCTGCCTTGTCGTATAAAGAATTGATATGGGTCAGTTGTTGTTCATTAAGAATCTCACATTCATAAAACATAGTTAGTCGTCCAGGATAAATTGACTGCTATCGAAATCGGGGTAGATTGATTCTACCTGCATTAGTTTGATGATGTCAAGAACTTCTTGCTTGACTCTCTTACTTCCAGATGCTCTCTGCTTAGCATACATGAGTCTGTTGATCATTCTGCTATCAAGGAAGTCAGATGATGCATCATCATCATAGTTTGTCCACTGATCAGAATCATCAGGATCCATGAATGCTGGTGGATTTTCTACACCATCATATAGTTTTCTATAGTTCTTAGGATCAATAGGATAAACCTGATTGTATAGAGTTTGAGCAAACTCTAGTTTGTCACCATATTGTTCTGGTGTTGGAATAGCAATAGATCTAATCTTTGATCTCCATGCAATCCACATTGCTTTCTCGCCTTCATAACTATCATCAACATCAGGAAGAACACGCCAATCACTAGCAGATAGCATCAGTTGCTTCTCTCTAGTTCTCTTGATCCACTTAGATTCAAAGAAGTTGATCTCTTTGTCTAGTGCTTGAGTATTTTTAAGTGCAACATCAGTCTTACGTTTAGCAGCAACAGCAAACAATGCCAGTGCTGTGTTATACACTTGAGTTGCTTGTTCTTGACTGCTACTCTTGAATTGATACTCTTGCCAATATAGAGACTCAGACTTGAAGTCATACTTCTGTCTCTTGCGCTGCGCCGCGTAGGTGCCATCATTATAGAAACTAAAGAAATCAAGAGTATCTTCTTCAGTATGCCAGAAACTTCCGATCATCTCAAGAAATTTAGTCTTGAGTTCTTCTTCAAACTCCTGTGTCTGCAGTGATGCTGTGTTGAAATCCGACAACGTTGTAGCACTGTTAGGTGCTTGCAGGATCGTGTTGTTAATAAGATCCAACTGCAGTAGTGGTTTCCTTATGATTGGTGTGCTTGAGGTCATGCTAGTGCCGTCTTGATATACCATCCCGTCAAGATATATTTATCTCCGTTGAACAGTGTGTTTCCTTTGTGGACGTGTGTCATACCTGCAGGAAAGTATACAACTGTTCCTTTTGTAGGACGAATTCTTCTTTTTTGATACAAGAACTCTGTCTCACCACCCTCACCTTCTGGGACATCATTGAGATAAATCATCCAGGTAACTTCTCTACATGCATGTGATGCAGCAGAGTTTTCATAGTGCCATTGATGATAACCACCAGTTGGTAGTGTCTTCTGCATCTTAACATCAGCAGAAATCATAGGAACATTCTTTAGTTGTCCAAACTCTGCCATGTAATGAACCATACATGACTTCAGGAATTGATTAACCTGATATGTCATGCCTTGGTTAACATAGTTAGCAAGAACAGATTGATCCTTTCTTGTCATGTTGCTACCATACTGTGTAGCACCATTCATATAGTGATCATCAAAGTTTTCCTGTTGATCATCTGTATCACCAAAAGAGAAATCTTCTGGTCCAACAAATGAACCACGCTTGTTCAGTAGATTTTCAAACCAACCAATACATTGATCACAAAATGGAGCAGGAACAAAGTTTTCCCATACCCCAATAAAATCAGTAAATTCTGATTTGGTGATGTTTGGATCTTGCATCAACTCAAGTGGTCTCCATTGTTGGACCTTACCAACAGTGGGATCTGCATTATGTGCAATTGCCATATTCTAAATTAGTATGCCTTAATTATATATTTAACTTTGTGGAATGGTGCGATGATAGGAACCTTACGCTGTGGATTCATAGCAGCAGTAGGAATTGGTTTGCTGGTATTGTTCCATGAGAATGTCGCTGGATTGAGTTCAATATCAACACCTGCTCCACCATCTGTCGTGGCATTCTGAGTAAACTTGAGTGCGAATGTAGTGTTGAATGTTGCTAGTCCTTGTCTGAATGCAGTAGCGTCTGAGTTGACGTTACCGTAACTAAAGTCAGTCTGTGGATTAGTAACAGGATCTGTTCCTAGTAAGTGAGAGTGATTTAGTGTGCCAGTGTAGATAGACAGATAGTTATCTATTCTAGCACTAGTTGCGTCTGTGTCAATAACTCCACAGTCATCATTGCTTGGACTGCCATTTTTAGTGAAGTAATCATCACTTAGACTACTGATCTCCGAGAATGGTGAACCCCAGTAGTTACCAAATGCTACGCTACTACTACCTCTACCAGGCAACAGATCTATAAGTGATCCTCTGCCAGAATTTTCAACTTCTGACTCAAAGTTACCAAAGTTCCAGAAACCTGCATCTTCCCAATAACCATCATCAACAGCATCTGTATCACTGTCAGGTCTTCCACTCCAGTTTTGTGAACCGCTGGCACTAACACCGTAGTATGCTCTAGTGCCCCATGGAATGACTGGATCGCCATCATCACTATCAGTTTGTCCACTAATGAGTTCATGTTCGTGTTGTGGAGGACGGACAGAAATATCACTAACAGGACCAATGTTAGCAACAACTTCACCAGTGACAGTGAATTCAACATCTGCCTCTAGTTCTTCAGTTCCAAATGTTCTTGGAGTTCCTAGTGTAAAGTATTCTGATTCTATACCATCACTAGATCCAGCAGGTGCAACAACTTGTTCTAGTGGATCTGGACCAGCAACATCAACATCATCAACATACCAGTAACCACCAGTTGATCCAGTCAGTTCAAATGAACCACCAGCACTTGTTACAGGAACGAATGAAGATGATCCTCTGTTAGCGTCAACAATACCAGCACCTACCATTCTAACATTACGATAGTCTGGAACATTGAAGTTTCCAGTGTAGGATTTAGTTGCAGGAATATATGCAGCGTTGCCACCATATGTGTTACCAATTGCTTCCCACAACCAAGGATAATCTGCAGCAGCAAAGGTTGCTCCATCACATGGTAAGAATCCTGGATATCTTTCTTCAATATCACCATAACCAAAGTTACCATCATTTAGTGGTGTTTCTTTAGTGATAGGAACAACAGTTCCAATAGAGTAACCATCAAACTTAGGTGCTCTATAGTAATCTCTAGCATTGTTAGGATCTTCGCCTGCTGCTGCCCATGATTCAGCATTGAAGAATGCGTTCTTCTCAGAATACCAAACACCAAGATATCCTGGTGGGATAGGTTTAACAGCATAGTTGATAGATCTCAACTGAAATGGAGATGCATCACCAAATGTGATAACTGTTTGACCATAATTTGAGAGTCCTTGAACAGGATCAAGATCTGCATTTCCAGGTTGTTGCATAATAATAGTGATGAATACAGGATTACCACCAGGATCAGGATTAACTGTTCGTGGTCCTACTACTGCTGCATCACCATTTATAGAGAATAGAACATCACCAATATTCTCATTAGTAGCAAAATTGAACTCATTAAACGATTCAGGATTTGTCGCACTAATAGTAATTGGTAGATTGAAACTTGTCAATCCAATAGGACCAATGACACTAGCACCACCAGGAGTTCTATTAATAACTTGGTTGATAGGTGTGAATGATGGAATAGTATCTGGACCAGTCCAGTTTGCTACAGTCCATGTCTGAATAAATCTGTTTCCTACGTTAATACCAACAGTAACAACACCCTGACCAGGAATTACAGGGTTAGTGATATCTGTAGAGTTATCAACAACCAGTTCGATAGTATCACCATTTTGAACTGTGACATTATTGATGAGACCAGAAGAACCACCATTAATACTAATCTTAGGAACAATAGTAGTATCAGCAGGTCTAATAACAACAGGAACAAATAGTCCAGCGTCAAGTCCACCAACCAGTGCTACATTTCTACCAGCAACTAATGTAGAAGAACCTGATGCAACTTCTGATCTAAGACCAGTTTGTCCAGGAATCTGACCAATTAGATCTTGGAATACAAAGTTAGATGGATTATCATCAACACCTTGTCCAGATGTAATCTGCCATACAGAAATACCAGCACCATCACCAACAGTAACACTGAAGTTAACAGTTGCTGTTGGTGTTACTGATGATGTTCCCCTTAACTGAACATACTGACCATTACTTACTGTTAGGTTGTTACCCCATCCAGATGAAAGATTATTCAGAACATCATATCCATCAGCATTAGTAAATGTAGTATTAAAATTAGATACTGCAATCTCTGCACTATTATCAACACTAATGATAGCAGAAGTAGTTAATCCTAGGATTTGTGCAATATCACTATATACAACTTGTCCTAATGGTAGATTGTTTAGTGAACCAAAATCTGGTGGTGGGTTTGGTGTGTTGACTGGAATTGCACCAGTTGTAACATTCCAAGTAGCAGAACCTGTTCCAACAGTAACAACAACATTTTTTGTGTCTGATGGTGCAGAAGAAGATACTATTCTGACCTGAATCTGGTCATTATTAGATACAGTATTGTTAAGTGCTCTAGTCCATGCACCCCAAGAACCATAACTACTGGATCCTTCGTTGTATAGTCTTAGACGATAAGACCAGTCGTTTTCATCAATAACATTAGAACTAACAATCAATGGTGCTTGTGTTCCAGGATCAAGACCAGTAATTGTAATAACTTCTTCGCCTTCCCTTAAAGGATTAGGATCACTTGCTAGTCCAGTATATGCAACACCATTATCGGGATCTGTGGTTGCTGCATATGTTATTAGAGTATCAGATTCTGCATCATCAATATCCCTAAGGAAGAACGGATCAGGTTCAAAATCTTCCAGTTTAGTTTCAATAATCCAGAAGACAGTAAGCTCGCCAATCTCAATCTTGACTTGAGTAATGTCGTTGAAAAGAGGAGGAGCTTCGTAACGAAACTGGATAGACTGTCCTTCTTCAACATACAGCGGACTGGCACTAAACTGATATGGCATCTGATGTTAAGATTTTATCCCGTTAAGTATTTAGGTCAAATTTGACGAACGTCATTCCAATTAGTCTCAAGGTCTGGATCATCATCATCAAATCTTACTTGAATAGGAAAATTCGATCTGATCTCTGCTGCAACTTCAATATCTGTAACTACAATAGGATCACTAAGAACCAATGACTCATCAGGTGCTGCAATCTGATCAAGTGGTAGTTCATCTAAGTTATCAGGAATAGTAATATTATCAGGTGTTTCATCGACAACTACACCAACGCTAGTGTTCTGAGGATTCGTTCCACCTGCACCACTAGCAGTAGCAGTAAATGCAACAGCAAATGTTCCATGTAATGTCCATGGAATATTAAATGTTGCTGTATTGGTTATTGCTGTTCCAGATTCGTCGGATGCTGTTCCTGGCAGAGAAAGACTTTCTGTTATATTTACAGCATTACCTGTATTTGGATTTCTTTGCGTATAAATCGCATTAATAGTAACACCACTGGTTGCATATCTATATGTCATATCAATTGACAAAGTATCGCCATAGTTAATCTGCAGTGGTGGATTATATGACAATTCTGGTGGTTGATTCACAGTAACAGTAACATCATCACTATCTGATCCACCGAGACCAGAAGCAGATAATGTATATGTGGTTGTAAGAGTTGGTTGAACGTTTGTATTGCTTGTAAGCAATACTCCACCAATACCCTGGTTGATTGATGCACTGCTTGCATCACCAGTCACAACCCAATCTAGGTTTGCAAACTGTCCTCTAGTAATAGATGTAGAAACATTTTGTCCATCTGCTCTCAAGTTAGCAACAACTGGTTGATATACGGTAAGAATTGTTGATGCAGTATCATTACCTGCCTGACCAATAGCAGTTAATGTATAAGTTGTTGTTGCATTTGGAGAAACAACTCTATCATCTACAGCAGAGACAGCACCAATTCCTGCATTAATACTTTGAGACTCAGAATCTATTACACCCCAGGATAGAGTTGCAGAGTCTTGTCCAGCAATGATACTTGTTTTATCTAAAGTGAAATAACTAATCTCTGCAACTTTTAAATTATATTGAAGTGATCCAAATCCATTACCACTAACACCACCTTGTGCTATTAATGACAAAACACTAGCGTTATAGCGAGAAGTGCCGCCTGCACCACCGCCACCGCCAAAACTACAGTCAGTGCCAGCACCGCCGCCACCGCCACCAGTGTGACCACCGCCACCACCGCCGCCGCCTCCGCCGTCTCCACCACCTTTGTTAGCACCAGCACCACCAGTTCCTAGACCAGGGTTTGCATTAGCAAATCCACCAGCACCACCACCACCGCCTCCAGGACGTTGGGGACCACCACAAGAATAGGATCCACCTCCACCACCACCACCGCCTCCAGCGGTGACCACACGAGCGCCTGCAAGACGAAAAACAGATGCTGCTCCGCCGCCTGCTCCACAACCAGACCATCCACTAGTTCCATCATCACCACCTTTACCGCCGCTACCAGTAGTTCTATTTGCTAGGTTACCACCAGGACCACCAACAGCAGCACCAGATCCACCAGGACCATTACTTCCTACAGCTCCAATAAATGCTTGCCATCCTCTATCAGCTGATGATGTTGGGATAGAAAATGTTCCAAATCTACCATTACCAGCACCACCACCAGGACCACCAGAGTCAAATCCACCAGATCCTCCTCTAGCACCCCCAATTTGCATAGTTATATTTCGAGCACCACCAGGAATAGTTCCTGAGGATCCCCCAAAAGCAAAACTAACAGTTACAGTTTGATTTGACATTAGATTTGTTGAACGTCGTTCCAGTTAGATTCTATATCAGGATCATCATCATCAAATCTTACTTGAATAGGAAAATTAGATTTGATTGTCACTGGTATATCTATTCCAGTAACAACAATAGGATCACTAACAACTGTCTCTTCATCAGGTGCTTCAACTATATCTTCTGGTATTTCATCTAGATTCTCTGGAAGCGTGATGTTATCAGGTAATTGATCAATGTTAACATTAATAGTGTTACTTTGATTTACAATACCACCATCACCAGTTGCAGTAAAAGTAACAATAATACTGCTAGGACCAAAATCATTCCAAGGAACAACAGTGGTTAAATTTTGAGTTATCGATATACCAGGAGTAACAGCATCACCATTTGCAGAACCATTGACGACTGCAGTATCTGTTGATCCATCAAGATAGTTAAAAATATATGATGCGCTTACGCCACTATTTGCATACGTTGTGGTGGTATTTGCAGTAAAAGATCCCTCATAATCAATTGTTAATGGAACACTTGCTGATAATGTAGGTCTTTGATAAACAGTTACTGTCGCAGAATCAGTATCTGATCCTCCAGGACCAGAAGCAGATAATGTATACGTAGTTGAAGCGTTAGGACTTACATTTTTACTAGAAGATAGTAGAACAGCACCAATACCCTGATCAATTGATGCTGTATCAGCATCTCCAGAAGTAACCCAAGTTAGTTGAGCAATTCCTCCAGCAATAATAGATGCTGGAATACTACTCATACTGACACTGACAGGTTGATATACTGTTATTTGGGCACTATAATTTCTTGATCCACCAGCACCAGATACCGTAAGAGTATAGATTGTAGTGGTGCTTGGACTAATTGTTTGAGATCCAGAACCTGCAACATTTCCTATGTTTGTAATTGAAACTGAATCAACAAATCCACTACTAGACCAACTTAAAATTGCAGAGTCTTGTCCAGCAATAATGCTTGACTTATTAATCGAGATGCTTCCTGTTGGTGCTGGTGGTTGTGATGGTGCATCAATTGTAAACGCAATAGCATATGGATTTGAACTATAGTCGGAACCAGAACCATTACGAACAGTTCCAGAAACTGTCTGATTTCCAGGATTAGCATAGAATTGTGTGGTAGCTGCACCTCTAAATCCAGCAACACTACAATTATTACCTGCAACACGAAGAGTTGCAAAGTTATCACATGATGCTTGGACTGTATAAGTGCCAGGGTATGGAAAGTTTACAGTAACGCTAAAACTAAATGTAACACCTTCAAATGCATTACCGCTTCCAGATCCTGGTGTAAAGCGCCTACCATAAGTATTCATCAAGGTGCCCCAGGCACCATTGGTGTATCCACCATAACTATTTGGAAGATTAGCACTAGTGTAAATGATTGGCATTATATTTCCCTAACGTCGTTCCAATTGGTTTCTAAGTTTGGATCATTATTATCAAATCTAACCTTGATAGGTTTATCAGATCTAATTTCTACTGGGATATCTATATCAGTAACTACGATAGGGTCACTTAATACAATATCTTCATCAGGAGCATAAACTTCTTCTTCGGGTATCTTATCTAGAGAATCTCTAATATTGAATAGATCAGGAAGTTGATCGATTTCTACACTAACAGTAACTGCTGAAGCAAATACTGTTCCTCCACAACCACTAGCAAATAATTGGTATTGAATTACTTCTGGTCCAAAATCATCCCACGGAACGTTTGAATTAAAAGTTATAGTTTCTTCAGTGCTATTTTCGTCTGATGCAGATGTTCCTATGCTACGAGTATCGGATGTTGTAACACCTTCAATGTTAGTGTATGTAATAACTACACCCGCACCACTAGTAGCAGCACCAAAAGTAACTTCTACAGTGAATTGATCTCCATAGTCAAGATTGACTGGGAAGTTACCAGCAATTGTTGGTATCTGACATACCTTTACATCTACAAATGCTTCGTCAAATCCACCAGGACCATCAGCAGTCAAAGTATATCGTGTAGTTACATTTGGTGATACATTTGCATTACTTGCTAGCAAAACCTCTCCAGTAGCAGTTACAGGAGGACTAATAAATGCTTCGTTAGCATCCCCAGTAACTGTCCACTGTAAGTTTGTCTGTTGTCCTACAGTAATGGGATTTGGGATAGCAGATATATTTGCAACAGTTGGTTCATAAACAGTGACGATAACTGACTTCGTTGTTTGTGACCCCTGAGCACCACCGAAATTTTTTGCTGTTATAGTATAAGTCCTACTGATATTTGGATTGACAATAATACTACCTCTTCCAACACCAAATTCATCAAATACTGTGATAGGTAGCACATCACCAATACCTTCATTGATATCAATATCAGAAACACTAACACCTTGAACTGTCCAAGACAATGTTGCTTGTCCAGGTCTAATATATGATGATGGAGATACAGAAAATGTAACTGTTGGTGGAGGTGGTGGTAGAACTGTAACCGTAATTACTCTAATACTATTTCCTACTGGTCCAACTGCAGTTAATTGATAGTTTGTAGTTGCTGCTGGACTTACAGTAACAGTTCCAGAAGGATCAGAAACTGCACCAACACCACTAATGTCTGCACTAGTTGTGTCTCCAAATACAATCCATGACAATGTAGCAGATCCACCGAAAGGAATACTTACCGAATTAACTTCATTAAAATTATTTAAAAAATTTGGATCAGTAGAGAATGATGCGCTCGGTAGAAAAAATTGATTATGTCCAGGAATCCATCTCTCACCACTGTTACTAGTCTCAAGAATAATATTGATACCAGCAGCAGTGCATCTCTCTACAAAATATTCATAGGATGCTCGAACGGTATTATATACCATCGAACCAGAAACATCCAACCACACAGATACATATGATCCTGGTGGTTGTGATGATAGATTTGTGATAGCAAACCAGTCAGATCTAGAGGCAACATTACCATTGTCTCTATTGACAGTAAAAGTTCCCCCGCCAACAGATCCGTTAGCAAGAGAATCATTCAAAAAATTAGATGGTCTGTTTAGATCATTAAAATTCCATCTACTACCTGCTGGTTGCAACAACCAGAACTCGCGACCTACTCCACCAGCATTAGGAAAGTTTGCTCTAAAACTATTCCAGTCGTTTGTATGAGTAGCTACAGAAGGAGACGATTCGTCAATAATTGAAATACATTGAGTTCTTGGGACTACCATATCTCAACCTCAAATCTTAATGATGTAAGTAACAATAATAAAAGGAGTAACCACAGCATCAAGTTTATTAACATTTTCGACAGATACATTCAATGTAGTATTGACATTATCTGCAGGAATATCAAATGGTTGATGCTGATATTGGAAATTGTGAATGTATTGTGTAGGTTTACCAATTCTATGAGTATGTGATGATAGTGCTGTAGTATTAGCTTCACTCTGCTCTAGAGCATTTCCTGCTCCAGAGTTACCACTAGCATTACCACCATCTTTACCATCACCACCAACAGCATGGTTTGTAGTATAGTTTAGATAGTTTGTGTTTGCATTGTGAGCATGACCTTGGAAGTTCTCAATGTCTAGGAATGCTGACTGTGATGTAGTCTCGAACTGATACTTAGGACTAGATCTAAAATCATATGATGTCTCTGCTGGTATTCCACGGAAGTTACCAATAAAATCACATGTCAACTGTGTTCCTTCGTTACATAAAACTTCAACGGCAGGTCCAACTCTAGTCTCTTCAGTATCACCAACAAAAGTATTCAAGTAGTCACCAACTGATCTAGATGGAATAATAACTTTAGATCCAAGATCAGGTAACTGGAACTGTCCTAGGTCTCCTGTGTCTTGATCTGCTTCTCTAAGGTCTACATTTGTCTTTCTAAACTTAGAGTTTTGACCCACACCTAGGATTTGTGATAGTGCAACAAACTCCTGTGCATTCCTAATAGATCCATCACACTTCAAATAACCAGCAGGAACATGCTCCTGAAAATTTGCTCCATTGGGATCATTTATATTTGCAAGGTATGGGGTTGAGTGAACCTGAATAGATCCAATGTAACCACCATAATGTGACCTGACTTTAGAATAGTTATTGTTGACTGCCATCTTAGTATGCTCTGATTACATATACTGAAGTCATTCCAGGTTGAGTCGTGTTGAAATTAATCTGGAATACACCAACGTTTCTTGCATTATCTAAATTCAAGTTACCTGCGGGAGCAGTAACATATACGTTCAAACTATTTAATGGTCTTAGACCAGAAAGATCGAATGTTACATCAAATTCATCATGAGTGTGTGAGAGAATAATATCTCTTGATGCAGCAACTCCAATAGTTGTTCTCTTAAAGTCCCAACCAGCATTACTATTAAACGTATCATAAGTATTGAATGCTGAAGGATCTGCTAGTGCTCCTGCTTCTGCATCACCATTATATTCAAGAAGATCTGGATACCAGTTAGTCAATCCATTACTGAACTGAGTTATCTGCTCACCATTCTGACCATAGTCAACTGCTTCTCTTCCTCCAGGACCTTTGTTGAATCCAGCAATACCACCAGACAATGCACCTTTCTTTAGACCAACACCCTCATTAAATGTTCTATGTGTGAGTGGGTGAGTCAAGACTGATTTAATGGGAGTCCACACGACGTTTCGTGGAGTCCAGTTAATTGGGGGATTCTCTGCATTAATAGCACCAATAACACGTCCAGGGATACCACCACCAAAACCAGATCTACCTCTTAACTGATCACTCATGTTGTATTCTAGTTCAAATTCATTATCATTAGTAATGAAGATGTCACTATCAGAAGTATCAACCTGTGCATCAAAGTTAAAGTTGATGTTTGACCATGGAATCACACCTTCTCCTGGTTGTGTCTCAGGATCTTTTACAATAGTATCAATTCTACCACCATGACCATGACCTTTAATATGTCCTCTTCCTAGTTTTCTAGGACCGAAGAACATAACACGATTACCCTGACCAGATCCTGTGACAATAGTGTTTTGCTGCAATTTACCACTGTAGTAGTATGAAATCTCTCCACTATCACCAGCTGGTGCTGTCGTTCTCTCATTCAATTCAAACACAACGTCAGTAGCAACATCGTTAAATGATGTAGGAACACCTGTGTCTGAGTTTACACCAATGAATGAACTAATTTCTGATACTGCTGTTGAATCAACGTCAAAAATTCTACCAGTAGGAGATCCTGGTCCAAGATATGATTGCTCCATATCAACCAGAGGTCTATTGATTAGAGCAGGAAGAACAATCTCTCCCTGATAACTAGGAAACTCTCCACCAAATGTAGAAACAGATCCCTCTTCAACAGTAGCTACAGTAATTAAAATATCAGATCCACCACCAGAGTTGCCTGAGGGAATAGTTAGAACATCATTAACTTCATAGTTAGCACCTTGCTGTAGTCTTTGAACAGTAACTGTTCCACCAACACCATTAGGAGCACCGCCTGCTTGTGTTCCTGCATCAGCAACAATGACAGCAAAAGTTGCGCCACCACCACTACCATCAATCGGTGAGTAGATATATGTATCAGGAATTCTTCCTGATTGTGTTGATGCGTTGTTAGCAAAGGTATTGATTAGACCTTGAGTAACTGTGGTAGATAGATTGTATGTGTCTCCAATTGCTCTTGCAAGCAATGGAAAGTCTTTGGCACTGACTTGAGACCCATCGCATACAATCCAACCGTCAGGAATATCTGAGATATTCCCAGGCCATGGCATGATTGTTCCGATAGCAGCTGCCTTTGCGGTTCTGATCTCTTGATAGAAAGACATGTGTTTTTATACGTCCATTAGATACCATCCTGCCTTATTGGGATTCGCTCCAGGGCCACCATCAGCATCAGAAGTGCCAGCAAAAACAAGACCGAATGCTGCATTTGGTGTTTGAACAACTAATTCACCACCGTCGTGTGTGAGTGAGAAGTTCTCTCCTAGAGTGTTACCCGTGACAGTAGTTCCTGTGTTGCTGACCGAACCCTGAATCCTTACCAGATTAGGAGCACGAACAACTAGAGACTTGTCGTATGAAAGGATACCACCTATATCTATAATGCGAATCATATCGCCCATTTGAGCGTTCGCTGGTAATTTGAGTAGTGATGTTCCAGAAACGTCAACGAAGTAATTAACATTCGCTTCAGCATTAATAATATTAGTGTTAGAAACAACCCACTTGCGTCCACCAGTGCTGGAGAAGTAGTTAGAGATGCCACCAATATTAACTGAACCATCATCATCTACTGCGAATACTTCAACACCGTTCTGGTTAACTTGTAGATCACCACCATTGACTGTTAGGTCACCTGCCATTGTGACAGGACCACCGAAGGAAGACATTCCATCACCAAGTGCTGAGAATGAACCATAAGTGGTGAAGTCACCCGAAGAGTTGTTAAAGGTTAGTCGTGGTGTAGTTCCATCAACTCCGAAGATATTGATATTACCACCATTCATCACCACATTACCAGTTGCACTATCAATTTGGAAGGTAGTTCTCAGTGGTGTAATAACTGTTACACCGTCATCCTCGAAAGAAGGACCACCGTTAGTGATAGTAAAGAACTCAGTTGAAGGAATAGTAGAACCATTCAGTGTGATGGTGTCCTCTACCGTGAGAGTTCCAGCGATGTTGGTGTTACCAGAACCACCAGCAATAGTGAACTGATTGAATCCAAGTCCAATACCAACATTACCAGCAATAACTGTGTTACCAGTTGTAGACTCAACCTTGAAGTTAGTAACAGCAGGATTGCCACCATCGGTAACAATCAGGGACTGAATGTCAGTGCTGACAACATCAGCAATTGCAACGATTTCAGACTGATCAATTCTCAGAAGGTCTAGTGTAGTTAGAACCCCACCAAATTCAGCAACACCGATTCTTACGTTAGCACTGGTTCCATCGATACCAGCTCTTGGTTCATCCAAGATACCGTCAGGAACGTTAGGATCAGCAAATGAACCAACGTCCTTACCAGTAATGTAAGATGCTGCAGGTTGCTTGTCAAGTTTAGCAATGACACAACCATCGGGGTGGTTAGTCCAACCGTCACCAGTAGCAGGATCACCAGTTCCTTCTTGTGCTCTTGTTACAGATATTCTGAAACCTTGAGGATCATTAGGATTAGTAAGATTGTCTAGACCGACAACACGCATGATCTCAGAATACTGCTGATCTCTCAGGTTAAGAACCGAAGTTCCACCTGCTGGAGTAACTTCATCAGGAGATGCAGCGTTACCACGATCCAAGAGGATCAGATCACCGATATCAAAATCAGATGCAGCAGGTGTTGTGATTGGAAGGATGAATACCTCACTTGCATCAGTAACACCGTTGATGTCAAACGTAATGTCAGGAGCACCACCACCACCGAGTTGATTATCGCGAATAGTCAATGTCTGGTTGTCAGCGTATCCAGAACCTGCAGCAACTAGTTCAACAGTAACGGTGCCATCAAATGCAACACCAACGTCGAATGCAGCTCCAGAACCTGTGCCACCATCAGCAAATCTGAAGGTATACTGACCAGAAACACGGAGTGCATCAGGTGCTGCTTGTAGATTATCGAATGCTCCGATTCTACCACCACCTGCTTGGTCTTGTGATCCACCCCAGAATCTGTTACCTTCAGTATCAACGAATCTACCAGTTGTAGAATACTTGTAGAAGTCTAGGTTAGGAACGTCAAGTGAACCAAGATTGTGAAGATTGAGAGGAGTAGAGAATCTAGATCTTACAATCTCAATGATACCAGCAGTTGTTCCACCATCTAGGATGATGTTAGAGTCTACCGTTGCAGATGCTTGAACCTTCAGGGAGTTTCTGATGGTTGTAGATCCACCTAGAGATGCAATCGTGATGTCATTTGCCTTAGTGAATGCTTCAATGACCTGCGTTCTGTCATCATCAAAGAGTCTTGCTTTTCCTGTCTGAGTGAAGAGTCTGGAAACTCCTGTTCCAGCAGCAACTTTACTGCCAATCTCTACGTTACCAGCAGCAATTGTCTGAGAAGATCCTAAAACAACCTTGGAGTCTGTGTTTGCCCATGCTCCACCAATGAAGACCTGACATGCATTAGTAGCGTCGTCAGCAACCGATGCGATGTCAACCAGAGCGTTAGCAGACAAAGCATGAACACTGAAGATAGATCTTCCAGAGTTATTACCGATTCTGACTGTCTGGAAGTTAGCATTACTACCAATAGTGATCGTTTGATCATTGCTAGTGTTGCTGAACATATCGATCAACTGAGCATCACCAGCAAAGTTGATGATGTTCGCGTTGTTATTGATCAGGTTGAAGGTCTCAGATGTAGTGTTGATGTCTCCACCGTCTACACTGATGTCTTGCTCCATCAAGAAGTTACCAGTGATTCTACCATCACCGACAACAACTAGGTTACGATCCAGTTCATCTCGTGCTTGTAGTCCTAGGGTTGTGTTGATACCCAGTCTACCACCAGTTTGATAACCGATGCCTTGATCTACAACTGCAGCGTCTGTAGTTGCAACACGGAGAGTTGCACGTTGCTCTAGATCATTGCTATCACCACCAACCAGCAGTGCATTGTCCTGAGGAATGAATCCTTGTGCCAGAAGTGGAGCACCAGTTAGACCTTCACGCTGGTCGCTATTGAGATTATTGTCATCATAGCGGTTGTCATCTACATCACCAGCAGAATTATACTCAACCAGAGTCTTACCACTAATGAATGTTGTTCCAACAACATCCAGGGTTGCTCTTGGTGTTGTAAAGTCATCAACGTTAGCAGTTAGAACAACAGAATGTGCTGCTCTTGCTACAGTGTTGATACCCAGTCTGAAGTCACCACGCTGCTCAGTATATGTTCTGAGAGTTTCAGCACCCAGGACTCCAGTCTCTTTCCAGTTAGAAACAGAGAACTGTAGGTCAGCACCAGCATTTTGGTCTGCCCAGTTGTATACAGTTCCGTTTTCAATTGGTGTGCTGATTCTGAACTTAAGTGTTTGTTGTCCAGGTGAAGTAGAATCATCCCATCCAACGATCTCCCATGTTCCATTAGCAACAGGATTACTGAAGTTTGAGATTCTAATAGTAGAGTTGCCTTTAATACCAATAGAATCATTGGTTTCAGTTGCAATCCAGGTGATCGTCAGATTTTGTGTGCCATCAGCACTGATAGTCTGAACAGATGACTCAGCAGACTTGAACTGGTTAGTTAGAATCCAACCAATCGAACCACTTTGACCAATGGAGCTACCTTTGTAGATGATATCTCCTGCTTCTGGATCATTACCACCGTAGGAAACTTCCTGTGATGCATAGAAGTAGTTGGTCTCTTGCCAAGGAACAATGTTGGAAGGTTCGCCTGCGAGATAGTTAGTTCTCCAGGTGTAAGACTGACCATATTGTGCGCCTGGTTTTGGACGTGCGTTCAGATAGAAGACTGCTGCCTTAATCTGGTTCTTACTGATGACAACATCGCCATCAGACTGAGTTCTCCAGGAACCATTAAACAGTGTAGGATCATCACCAGCACCGATGTTAGAGAATACTCTTAGAGCATCGCCTTCGTTTGCCTCGACGTTAATCTCAACAGGAGCGTTGAGAGTAGACTTACCTGCTACTGTAATAGTAGAGTTGAACGTTACAGGTGAGTCGAACGTTGTAACGAGGGTGCCGATATCCTCATCTTCGTCCTCAGAATCAACTAATGCAGCAGATTCAAGGAATGTTTCCTCACCCGTGATAGCATTAACTTTCTTGTTACCGATATACAGGTCACCATTGCTGTTCAGACCCGTGTAGAAGACGATACCACCGTCTTCACGCTTCGCTTGAGCATAGAAGTCCTGTTTGTCAGTTAAGACGACTTCCTGGCGCAGTGGGAAACCAGTTGAGTAGTTACCAGGACCGAATCCAAGATACTCAAATGTGTGGTTACCAGATCTTGCGATAGATGGTCTTCTAAGTTCGATGTAAAGCTTACGCTCTGTTGGGAACTGAGAGTCGCCAGAGATAGGAATCAATCTATCTTCAGAACCAGAGGTTGCGTTACCCTCTTGTGCCTGAATTCTATTATCAATGATGTCTCCACTGACAGCATCAGTTGTGCTATTAGTGTATGAGTATTGATCAAGTGCTGTATTACGGATAATGTCTTCGACCATCTCTTTGGTCTCACTACCCTTAGCATCGTTAACGGTAACTAGACCGTGAACGTAGTTGTCAGCAGCAGAGAATGTCTGAGGAACATCAACAATAGATGTATCTCTTAGACCAGTTGTGCCATCAACTTGGAACCATAGAGGATCATTCTTGTAGTTGATAGGATACAGTTGGGAGATAGGTTGAGAGAACTTAAAGTTTCTGAAGTTCTCACCAACACCAGATCCAGTTGGGAATGGAGAGATGTTACCACGTAGGCAAGTCAGGTAATAGATACCATCTTGCTGGTTAGGAATACGCTTCTGCAGAGTATCGATATCGAAGATGTAGAAGCAATCATCAAAGTCACCTTGATCTTCGATGTTATGAACATAGTAAGTGTTCTGACCAGTGTCATCAGTGATTGTATCACCAGGACAGATGGTGTAAACGTTAGAACCTTCTACTCTGTAGAGATAGTTGTCACGAAGTGACTTATCTCTTGGCGTTACGGCAATCTCACCGAAGGAGTTAGGAACATCAGTCAGTTGAACATTAGCACCATTAGACTGAGTAAAAGTGACATTACCAGCAGGATCATAATAGATATCACCTTGAACATCTTTCAGGACTAGACAGATCTGTGCTGTATTAAGATCATTGAACCATGCCTGAAGATATGCAGAACCAGAAGATGCTGCATTACCTGAAACTGTCTCCCAGGTGATTTTGTTGTTCTCATTAGACTGTGTAGCATTTGGTTGGAGGAATCCACCTTGCAAGAAGTTAGTTCTAACAACAGTGAAGATCTCGTTCTTAACAGACTGGTTGACGATTGTGTGATCGAACAAAGTCAGTTCAATGAACTCATCACTTTGACCAGCAGGAACAACCTTCCTAGCAGACTGAATAGTAGCAGCAATCTTAGAGTCAAACTCAATTACTTTTGGTGCTAGGTATGGATCATACAGATTCTGCTGTTCAGGTAGCAGATCAACAACAGATGGATCAATTGTTCTGATCTGATCAGCAATCAGTTCATCCTTATTCAAACCAATCTGTTCGTTAGAACCTACAGGGTTGTAGAAAGATGCAACGTTGTTAGGGTTACCTGCAATTGGTTTCAGTAGAACTCTCTGTGGAATCAAACGACGCTTGTCATCAGTTCTCGTCTTGATAACGAAACCGTTGAGAGGATCTCTAACAGTCTCCAGATAAGAAGGAACAACATAACGCATTCTGTAAACACGTTCTTCCTTCTCACGCTTATCCTCAACACGAGTATATCGTGTATCTAAAGTAGGATCAGTTTTAGTCTGGAAGTCGTTTGCTAATTCATTACCACCGTGGAATCTAGATAGGATGCTGTAACGGTTATAGTCTGCAGTTCCATTGCTAGACTCGTCAGCAACATTCAGATACCAAAGACCAGTTTGGTTGGTTGCAGTGCTGTATACAGGGTCAAATCTCAGTGGAGATGGACGCTTGTTAGCGTAGATATAGAAGTTGTTACCTGTTCCAGAAACAAATGTCAGTGCTCTATCACCAGACTCTGCATCTGCTGCAGTTAGGTGAAGTGTGACACGCTTGTTAGAAACATAACGAACAAAATATTCAGTCTGTGTTGAGATAGATGATGCAGATCCACTTAGTTGAGGTAGTGTAGAACCTTGAATGTCATCTGCAATTCTAACAAATACTATCTGTGGAGTAGTGTTAGGAGCAGGAACGTCAAAGATGTGTGCAACGTTTGTCTCAATCTCGGAAGCACCAACAACGTTGGACTTATACTTATGGAGATCATACTTAGTATCAAGAACAAATCTGTTTAGGACAATCTCAACTTCGGAATCAACGGAGTCAGTCTCCGAAGAATACATGTAGATACCTGCTGCTGCGTTCTCAGGTGAGGTTGCAAGCATCAACTTGTTAGTCTCAGTGCCATCGAATACACCAGGATATTCTGCAGGGGATACAGCAGTGATCTCAATCTCCAGATCAGGAGCACCAGATCCACCAAGTTGACCATCACTGATAACAACAATGTCGCCGATCTCGTATCTAGAACCACCATTAGCGATTCCATCGAGACTGTTTACTGCATTGCCAAACTCAATAGAACCATCTGCATTAACAGTTAAGTTGTAGCGCAGACCAGTTCCTCTTGCGAGTGCAGTTCCATCAGTATCAATCTTAGGTTGTGCAACCAGTGAACGATAAATTCCAGCAACAGTTGCTCTAGTTGAGTTTGCAGTTGAGAAGCTAGTTCCTGCTGCCTCAGTAACAGTGATAACACTGTTGCTTACAGAGAAGTTCTCAGGATAGAGGTTTCTACCAGGAGCAATAACATAATACTTGGTATTAGTATCGAAACCTTTTGGTAGTCTGATAACACGCTTGTCTGGGAATGTTCCTGCCTTAGGACGTGGAACCAGTCTTACAGGTGTTCCAGTCTCTAGATCGTGTGGGTTAGGGTTGCCTACGACTCCAGATGTTGCCAGAGTGAATAGAGTTGCGCGAGCAGATAGACCAGTCAGATCAGAAGTTGGTTCAACTCTTGTTACAGCACTGAATACTGGTAGAGTCTTGTTACCAATCGAACCACCATTAATAGCAGAAGTAATAATTGCCATTGAAGTGGAGATTGCAAGTGCAATGTCTACACAAGGAGGAGTTACAAGTTGACCATTCTGATCATACTCAGGTGGAACTCCATTGTCAATTACCTGAGTCAGACCATGAGTTCCATTAACTGTAACTGCTTCTTGGCGCATTACATTAATTGCCAGATCTCTAGCAATGTTGAATGCAGCAATAGATTCTGCCTCTTCACCTTGAACATGAGCACCAGTCAGATACAGTTCTGCTGCATCGTAGACTCTGTTGTTGCCGCCAAACTTGATGTTGTAAGCAATCGCAGCGAGAGTGTTCTCAACGTCGTCTACACAAGCATCCTGAATGGTCTCACCAGTCGATGCTAGTAGACCTTGACCCAGTTTGGTGCCAGCATATGCAGCATCGTTAGCGATTCTATAAACTGCTTCTGCAGCAATGAAACGCTTGTTATCCATGATACTATTGAAGGCATCAATTTCTCTACTACCAAGTGCAGTGTAACCAGTATTCAGAACCAGGAAGATTTCGTTGAAGTAACCTTCGATGGTGGTTGCAATGTTCTGGCACTCAGGTAGAGGATTGCCGTTACCATCAAGTTGAGCATCTTGAGTGATCGTAGGATCAACAGAAGGTGAGATACTTGCCCATGCAGGATTCTCTAGAGTAAAGTAGAGGAATGCACCACTAACACTACCAGTAGCGTTTCTAGTAGAACCAGCAGTTAGTTTAGCACCAGGGATACCAAGTTCGATCTGAGTATCACTAATAATTTGCTTAATGAACGCATTCTGTGGAACGTTGGTGTAGATTGGTGTTGCAGTTGAATTAAGAAGACCGTTGGTAAAATCGCTAGGATCATACTCAACAACTCTCATGCCAATGATCAGACCCTGAGTAGAGGGAACATTGACAATTGCAGAACCGCTAAATGTCTCAGCATCTCTAACCAGATAGTCAAAGTTACGCATTGCTGCGATCATGATATTTTTTACATAATCATATGCATCAATAGACTCATTGAGTTCTCCAGTAATATACTCAAGGTTACCAGAAATATAATAACCTTCTGCTGCCTGAATAGAATTAATGTTACCACCAATTCTCAAGTCATTTACAACAGCATCAACGAAGTATCCGATATCTCTTTCACACTTACCAATCGTGATATTTGGTTTGGTGAGAAGTTCAGGATACTTAGCAATGATATACTGATAACCTTCTGCTTGAATCAGTGCCTTGTTATTTTCAATCTGATTAGCAGCATCCTGTGCATAGTTGTCAACGTTTGCACTGTTAGGTGTCAGTGTCTCAATGCCAACCGTCCAGGACTTGAATCCATTTGGTTCCAGAGTCTGAGAGAACTCAATAGGACCAGTTGGTTCAATTGCATAACGTGCAAGATCAACAGATAGAGTTTCACCAGACTTAGCACCAATTCTGTATCCATTGATAGAAGATGCTGGACGATCATCTGGATTTTCAATATCGTCACCAGCAAGATACAGTCGGGTGTGGTTAGTTCTTGAGTTAGATGCAGGAACATCTAGAGTATACCACTGGTTGATAACTTCGTTGCTTGTAGATACAATCTCAGGAGGAACAATGTCAGTGATGTAACCACCCTTATCTTGGTTGAAGGAGAATCCTTTGAAACCAACAGAGTGAAGTGATGTATTACCGAAGTTAGAGTTGGAGTTCGTGATGGACATATCTCCACCACTTTCCATCAGGAAGTGATCGAAGAAACCAACAGCAAAGACCGAAACGCACTGAACGAAAGAGTCATCCGAAGCACGGATGTGGAAGTTTCTCCAGTCATCTTTCCAGTATGCATCACCCTTGGTGTGATAAGGAACAGTAGCAAATGCGTCAGTAAGTGATGCTTGGTTCCAAGTGTTAGTTAATGCATCATAACGGATGAATGCACGATCATCTTTTTGAAGGCTAACTCCCGTATATTGAGCTACGACCATCGACTTGAATCCAGTTGCCTTGGATCCATCCGCCCACATGCCGCACTGACCCCAGGTAGAACGAATCGAGCAGTTGAAAACATACGGAGATGCGGACTCAACAGAGTCAATTTCCGCAAGAACTACCGCATTTGTGCTAACTCCGCCGACTTCGCCTGACAGATATGTCTGTCCAGATACTAATCCAAGAGATGCTGCGGTATTGTTGTATACTTCATACTTAAATACTTTAGGATTATTACCATCAATTGAGGTAACTTTCCACGTTCCGTTGATCTCATCAGACAGTCCAGAGTTGATAATAGCAACATACTGACCCTCGAAGTAACCGTGGTCAATCTTTGTGTTTATTGTGATGTTAGCATAACCAAAGGATGCAAGGAATGATACGTTACCAGTTCCCGAAATCGATTGGTTGAGCGTAACTGTAGTGCCAGAGATGCTCTCAATTCTAGTGTTTGGAGAGATAACAACATTGACATCAGGTGATGTAATCTCATATCCAACTTCAAGACTCTCAGCATTGGTAACGTTATTCAGGATTGTGCTGTTAGATGCATTACCACTGAAGGTTGCAGAGTCATCAATTCTGATACTTTCGATAGTTCTGCTGTCAGACAGAGGACCAACGATTCTGTTTTCTTGAACCAGTGCTTCCAGTCCACCATCATCGATAGTTGGTTGGAACTGTTGGAATGATTTACCTACCTTGTCATAGTAGTTGTCAAGATCTTTAGAATCTGCATACTCCATGATGCAGATTTTGTGGTGAGAATACTCAGGAATTGCAAGATCAGTTGAACCTTTCTTGTAGTAAACCTTACCAACACCAGCAGATGCATCATACAGAGGAGATTGTGCAGATAGGTCACCATCTTTAATAGTGAACTGCCAGATGTAACAACCACCAGTTAGGTTGAAGATAGAAGTTCTTGGTTGTGAAGTATCAGCAGGATCAGGAACATACAGAGGACGAACAACTGTTCTTCTCAGGTCGTAACCAATCAGTGAACAACCTCTAGGAACAATACAACCACCATTGGCAGCATTAAACTTATAAAGAACGTTGTCAGGGTTTGCCAGATCAACAATGGAGTTATCCTGCCACTCTTCTAGTGCTTGGTTGTAATTGAATGAAGGAAGAACACCTGTAACTTTGATTGCTGCTAGTTCATCTAAGTTACCGACTTCGATAACATCAGTCAGAATTTTGATAAGAGTATCAATTGTTGACTGAACATCTACACAAGTAGCAGCATTACCTGATGCTAGATTTGGAATTTCAACAGTATTTGCACCAGCATATGCAGGACCAGGAGAGATAGTCAGATCCTTAAAGAACAGTTGGTTAGTAACTGCTTGCTTAGCAAATGTTGCAATGCCTTTGAATGCAGTGATAGATTCTGCTTCTTCACCTAGAACACCGTTAGCAATAGGATTGCCAAAGCGATCAAAGTATGCCTTTGCATTAGTGATGGTGTTTGCGTTACCCTCGGTGCGAAGGTCATTGATCAGACCATCAATAATGAAACCAGAATCACGCTTACACTTAGCAAGACCAGCAGAGATAACATCAGATAGAGTCTCTTCAGGCAGATTGGTTAGGTTCTCATCGTTAATGATTTGAGTAACGATTGCACCTAGAGTATCAATCTGGGTTTGAATGTCAGCACATGCAGCAGGGTTACCAGAAGGTAGATTCCCCTGAGGGTTATTGCTGTTACCATAGATTGCATCACCAGGAGTAATGCCAATATCCTTGAAAGACAATTGGTTAGTAATTGCCTTCTTCATCTGAGTGAAGAGTGTAGAGAATGCAGTTAAAGATTCTGCAGTCTCTCCTTGTAGACCATTGACTACCCAGTTGTTACCTGTAGAGTCGAAATAGTTCTGGAGTAGTTTTCTGGTGTAGCGGTTACCACCACCTTCATGAACGTCTAGTGAAAGTGCATCTAGAACAAATCCTGTGTCACGCTTACACTTAGCATGACCAGCAGAGATCTTATCAGATACAGTTTCAATAGGAAGGAGAGCACTTAGATCAAAATTGCCATTGTCTGCAGCAAGGTCAGAATCATTAAAGATAGAATCTACAACTGCATATAGGTTATCAATGTAAGTCTGAACGTCAGAACATGCTGTAGAATCGGTGTTAGGAACATCGTTCGCAGAACCACTCTCATAGATAGGAGCACCAATAGCAACTGTCAAATCCTGATACTCGCTACCAGGAGAAGATGTAGAAGCATAGTTGTTGGTGATTGCGAGTTTCATCAACTCAACTGCTTTAGAGAATGCAGTAAGGGATGAAGACTCTTCGCCACGAAGACCACCATCTACCCAATCTGTGCCATCAACATTGAAGTAGTTCTGGATATACTTTCTAGTATACTTGTTACCACCACCTTCATGAACATCAAGAGAAACAGCATCAATCAGGAACTTGATATCACGAACACACTTGGTGTTAAATCCATCAGGTTGTGGGGATGGTTGATTATTAGCAACCATGAAATCAAAAGCATCCTGAGCAATAAGATCCTTATTGTTCTGGATTAGACGATATGCATCCTTGTAACGTGACCACTCACCTTCAGTTGGGTCACCAGGATAAATGAAGTCAGGATGAGCAACAGGAATCTGTGCAGTTGCTCTATCAATTAGTTCATCTCTGTTCTTTTGGATCAGACGATATGCATCTTTGAAGCGAGACCATGCACCAGTCTGAGGATCACCAGGATAATAGAAATCAGGATGCTGAACAGATACTTGTGCTACAGAACGATCGATAACTTCCTGACGGTTACCCTCAAGAAGATTTCCAGCATCAAAATAACGTGCTTCAACAGCAGTCTCTGTTACAAGACCAGGGCGGTTATCAATATAGTGATTACCAGGCATCAGCATGATGCTGAACTGGTCAAATCTATCGTTGTTTGCACCAGGGAGATACGAATATCTCGATACTTCAATAAATGCCCTCTGGATTGTCTTGAATGGACGTAAAGGCGAGTTACCTCTATTGTCTAGTTCATCAGTTGCATTAAAGTCATCTGGTGATACGTAAAGATACTTACCAGTCTTACTTGAATACAGATTATCAAGTCTTGTTAGCGGCATAACTACCCGAGCCCAGTTGTCGTTTTCCTAAAGTTTATTTATACGGGTGCCTTTGCTCTTTGTCCGAAACAGTTCCACATAACGTGTTTCTGACCATAAGTAACTTTTGTAGATTTGTGAAGAAAATGTGGTCCACATGGAAACATTAGAACACTACCATTTTGAGGTTTGATTCTAAGTTTGTCATTCATGAACAAAGTATCACCCCCACCGAACCCATCATTAAGATAAAGTAGAAAAGAAACTACCAGTTGAGTATTATCTTGAGATCGATCTACATGCCAATTATAATGATCTGATTTGTCATAAAAACGATACACATAGTTAGAAATAAATCCTTGACTCTGGATAATACTATATGCGATTAAAGGACAGTCCTTATAGTATCGCATGAATGCTTTTTTGCCAATCTTATCAATTTCATAGTTGAGTTCCTGCATACCATCAACATGCTTCCACTCGCCTAGATGATATCCTCGATTCTTTCTATGAAAAGTAGTATTTTTAGGATCAAACTTAAGTAGTGTAGATGCTTGTTCTTGTATGAAACCAGTTGTTCTGGGATTAACGAACCCAGGGTATTCAATAATATATGGAGTGTGTTTAATCATATTAATTACATGTCGGTAAGAGGACTTGAACCTCCACGAGTTGCCTCACCAGAACCTAAATCTGGCGCGTCTACCAATTCCGCCATACCGACGATTATTGTGATGTTTCTTTCTTGAATAAAAATCTGCCATGTCTGGAACCCCAGAGTTGCTGATTAGTTTCAGGATTGAACCCTTTGTCTTCTACATTATACCACCCATCTCCTAATGCTGCAATATTTTGGAGATAAGAATCTTTATCTCCCCATTTTACTTTACAGTTACATCCTGGTTCAATCTCACCAATAAATTGGTTAGCATCAGGACGCCAAGTAAATATTGTATCACATCCTTTCTTATATGTCAAAGGACTACCAGATATAAGATTAAGATTTTTGAAACCAGTATAAGTAGACTTATTTTCTGGTTCCATTGATCTTACAACAACTTTACCATGACATTCAGAAATTTGTAAAAGAAATTGTCTATATGGTGTTCTAGTTTGATTAAAATATGCTTGCTCACCATAAAACAATCCATGATTGTTTACAGCACGATGCTCAACAATAATGTATGCAAATTTAGATGGATGTGAAAATGCTTGAATTTTATTATTATATCTTCCTTCAAACCATTCATAAAATTGATCAATCATCTTTAGGCAGCAACGCAGGGTTTTCTAGTGGTAAATCAAACATTAATGGATGACATTCTTCTTCCATAAGATAAGAAGAAATATTATAGAGTTCTTCTAAATCATAATCTTTATAACGTAGTGCCTCAGTTTGTATTTGAGGCATTTCTTCAATCCCTGGTGGAAGTTCATCGAAGGTATATGGCATACCATGTATGAAATACATACGAACCGCGCTACCTTCAAGATAAACATATCTTTGAGATAATTGGTATGTTTCGCCCATGTCTACCCTTTTTCGATATTTATGTGAGTTCTAACACAGAGATGTGTGCGGTTGAGTCATGGAGACCAAAAATACCATTAGGAAGAATATTGAATGCAATCGAAAAACGATCTTCATTACTTCTATTTCTGCTAACCTGATGAGTCAAATGACTTGGGAAAAAAACTACCTGACCCATTGATGGGGTATGTGCTACTTCGTTAGATGAATATTCTGTAATAGTATCTACATCTAGAACTATTGTAGCAGATTTTTCTCGATGAAACAAAATTGGACTGGTATCATTACTCAAATATAACACACCAGACCAAAAAGAATTGCAATGAGAATGTCTATTTGACATGCCACCAGGAGGAGTCATAGTTCCCCATGAACTCATAAGTTTAAACTCGCATGTTTGTTTTACTGCAAGTGTGCTATACGCAAAATCAGTAAATAAAGTCTCAATTGATGTTTTTACTTCTGGAAAATATTTTCCCAAAACATTACGATCTTCTGATCGATATGATTTTATTTCTGCAGTTTTTTTATAGTATTCAAGTGTTGCACATATATCTGCTAATCTGATACAATCTTCTTCTAATAAAAAATTGTCTTGTTTAGCGATAGGTGTTGCAAAAATTCCTAAAACATCCATTATTTCAATAATTCGTGTTCTTGTGCATAATGAAGCATCTCTTTCAGATGTCCAATATGTTTTGCTCCAAGGGCAATCTGTGGATATTCTGCTTCTGATCCAAATTCTTGCTCAAATGATCTTTGAGTGAAATGCGTGTTAAGGCGGTATTCTAAAAATTCACCACCTAGTGACTTGAGGAGTTGTGCTGCTCTCTCGCACTCTAGCGATCCATTGGTATAGATGACTGCTGTTAATGGGATCATTTTTTCGTTTGATGGTTGTATTCGATTACAATTTTTTCATGTTGAGTTTTCTTATCGGTGCAAATATAATGATTTGCTTCACCGCCCAATATTTTGCATATGTTATGTAGTTGAGTATCAACTACAAATTTTTTGAAACCTTCATCCATCCAACTTTTATTGGATCCTGGTGTGTTGAAATCATCCATTTTCATTTAAGGTATTGTCAAGTGTGTCAAGAAGTTCATCAAAAGAATTTATACTTTCAATATCTGTAAGCAATTTAGAAATCTGTGTGCAAACGATAGGACGCTCTTGCCTAGCAGCAAATGCTAAAGCATTACGTAGATGTGCTTGTGCTTCTTCAAGTGATTTTTGAACTGAAGTCGATAGTGCCATTGTTTTTATTTACCCAACAAGGTTTGCATAAGGAATTTTTGTATTTTTTCTCAGATGGAACATAGCATCCAACCTGAGGTGCCTTATTCGCTGGAACCATTCTACCACATCCAGAGCATTTTGTCTCCCACATTTTCATTTAACTTCTCCAATAATCCATGATCTCATACCAAATGGTGTATCAGCAATGAGAGTCTGTGTTAATGTTGCCACTTCTCGGGGCACAACCAAACAGAATCCAATACCAAGATTGAATACATTTCTCATCTCATCCTCAGCAATGTCTCCTGCCT
>Ga0233438_10000883_pt1 | contig 35682 bp, 34 predicted proteins | sample SI_123_September_FD_182720 | JGI IMG/M metagenome (GOLD analysis project Ga0233438, IMG submission 182720) | Seawater microbial communities from Saanich Inlet, British Columbia, Canada - SI_123_September2016_10_MG | ecosystem: Environmental > Aquatic > Marine > Inlet | place: Canada: British...
CATCATCTGAATATTCTTCCATAGCCTCTTGTAACTTAATGCTAATTTTAATCAGATAATTGGTTGTTAATGTTTTTACTTCTATAGCTTTAATTGTTTCTCCTCTAGCATTTTTAAAAGAAATAATATCTTCATAGTCATAACCTCCAGGGTATTTATCAATTAATAAATCTAATAGCTCCTTAGTTAATTTTTCATAGGCAACAATTACTCTTTTCATAGGCTTTACATTTCTAATAAATAAGCAAATATTAAAGGAGCTACAATGGTAGCATCACTCTCTATAATAAATTTTGGTGTATCTATACCTAATTTACCCCAAGTAATTTTTTCGTTAGGAACTGCGCCAGAATAAGACCCATAACTCGTTGTTGAATCTGAAATTTGACAAAAATAACTCCAAAAAGGGTATCTATTCTTTCCATATCTTGATATAACATAGGAACAACACAAATTGGGAAATCTCCTGCAATACCGCCTCCAATTTGAAAAAAACCAATTCCATTTTTAGAATTATTGGTATACCAATCAGATAAAAAGGTCATATATTCTATTCCTGATTTTATGGTGCTAGCTACTAGTTCTCCTTTTAAAACATAAGAAGCAAATATATTTCCCATGGTAGAGTCTTCCCAACCAGGAACAACCATTGGTAAGTTTTTTTCTGCAGCTGCATACATCCAGGAATCTTTAATATCGATTTCATAATATTGTTCTAAAACTCCAGATAACAATAATTTGTACATATATTCGTGGGGTAAATAACGTTTACCACTAGCTTTTGCTTTTTGGATATTTTCTGAAATTTTAGGCAAATAGGTAAACTTTAATGGAGCGCCATATTTTTCTGCTAATTCCATTAAGTTAATACCATGCCAAAAAAGCTTATGATTAATTGTTTTGAATTCTTCTTGAGGAAAATCGAAGGTTTGTTCGATTAAGTCTATATATTTAGTGTTCACTTTTTTTATTTAAAATTAATGTAACGGAGTACTTACCTGTTATTGAAATCGTTAAGATTTAAAACAAGTAAAACATTTAAAAAAAAGATAATCACTGTAATATTTGCAAGTAAACTACGTGTAGCTTTAAAATAAGCAGTAAGATGGTAATGAAAGTAAGCGGAGAAACCTTAATTTTTTCGTTGCATTTCCAAAATGCATCAAGACTATTTATCATCTCCTGTAAATAATCTTTGCCGAAATAAGTTAAACGTAACATTTGACCTTTAAAAGCAAATCAAATGTAAATTATTTTTTAATACAAAAAACAAATAAAAAAAATATTTTAAAAAAAACAGCAGTAATATATAACTGCTCTTAATTTTTTATTCTTCTATTGGTAAATAACCAAATATTTTTTTATAATCTCTATCAAAATTTTCTCTTAAATAAGAATTTAATTTTTTCCTGTAGTCGTCTTTTAACCATGTTACAAAGTTATGCGTACTTTTAGAAATGCATTTTGCATACCTATTTATTCTATCATCTATCTCCTCTCCTAGCATTTTTGCTAAAATTAAAGCGTCAAAAACATCTTCGCTGTTTTCAATACACATTTTAGCATGATGAACTATCGACTTCTCTAGAACTCTTTTCGAAGATTCTCCTGCACGAATAGTATCAATATATACAGCTTTCATATCAAAATAGGTGTCTTTAGACTTTGCAAATTCTTTCTTAACATCTGCTGGTAACTCGTATCTAAAAGTACTCTCTATCTCTTCATCAGAAAGAATTGCATTTAGATAATAGTCTGGCGCTCTGAACATCTTTTGCCAATCTAAATCAGCACCCCAAGGTCCAAACCTATAAAAATTGTTTCCTAAATCTACAACATCAAAAGTGTTCTTATTATCAAAGATACGTGAACCACGACCAATCATTTGGTAGTATAAAGTTAATGACTTTGTTGCTCTATTAAGAATTATAGACTCTATACTTGGTTCATCAAAACCTGTTGTTAATATACTTACTGAAGTTATGATTGCATTAGGGGTTTTATGAAACCATCGTAAAATTAATTCACGTTCTTTCTTTGTGTTCGTATTGTCTAAATGAGCAATAGGATAACCAGCCTTTTTAAAGGCATGAAATACTTGTATAGAAGTATTTATACCATTGTTAAAAATAAGTGTTTTTTTACCCTTTGCTGTTTCTTCGTATGCAGAAACTAACTTAGAAAGCATGTCTGTATTGGTATATAAATCTTCAGAAGATTTCACAGTATAATCTCCATTAGCACCAACTTCTAAAGAAGTTAAACCTACATTGTAAGAGTACATATTAGCTCTAGCTAAATAACCACTGTCTATTAAGTCTTGTATAGATTCACCAACAAATAATTCTTGATAGTTCTCATACATTGGTAGTTTAATATTAGAACTAAGTGGTGTTGCAGTTACTCCTAAAATAAACGATTCACTAAAAAACTTAAATATTTTTGTAAATGAATTATAGTGAGCTTCATCTACAATTACTAAACCAATGTCAGAAATATCTAACTTTTCGTCATTTAATCGGTTTTTTAGTGTTTCTACCATAGCTACAAAACACTCAAACTCGTGCTGATCATCTAGCTTTGCAGTAGAATTTATTATTTTATTTCTTACACCAAACTCCTTTAACATTTTAGAAGTTTGTTTGCTTAATTCTATTCTGTGAGTTAAAACTAAAACTTTCTTTTTAAACGTTTTTATGTAACGCCTTACAATTTCAGAAAAAATAACAGTTTTACCACCTCCAGTTGGTAATTGATATAGTAAATGATAATCTTTTGGTGCAGTCTCAAATCGTTGAAAGATTTCATGTAATGCATCTTTTTGATAACCATATAATTCCTTAACCACTATCTTATCTGAAGTACTGTTTTCTGCCAAAAGTTTGAAAATTTAGGATACAAAAGTAAGACTTAATTGAGGTTTAATGCAAGTTTAACTATACAAATCTTGCAAGATCTATTAAAGTAATATCATTATGAGACGTATTAAATACAGAAACACCGTTTTTTATAACTATTACTTGTGGAGATTGATGAGTTACTTCAAATGTTTCTGCTATTTGATTGGAAATATCTCTGTAATTTAAAAGATCTAGATAATACACTTTTAAATTATGGTGTTCTTCTTTAAAAAGACCTTCAAATTGCTTAATAACCACTTTACTAATTCCACATCGTGTAGAATGTTTAAATAAAAATACCGAAGATTTAATAGAAAGTTGTTTAATATCTTCTAACTGAGAGGAACTTGTTAAAGGAATCCACTGAATGTTTTTTTTGTTTTCTTTTTCTGAACCCTCTTTAGAATTTCCAAATATTGTATTGAATATACCCATTGTATTTTTATTTTTTAATAAATACAAATATACAAACTTTAAACAGTCAAAAAGTCATAAATAGCAAGGGTTTTAAGACAAAATGACGCTATTATAAAAAATGATATGAATGGTATTAAAATTGATTATTTAAATATATGGCACAAAATAGATTAAAATGAATTTTAATAACTATACAACAAAATCACAAGAGACCATTCAAATGGCGCAACAAATTGCGCAAGGATTTAGTCATAATCAAATAGAAAACGAGCATGTTTTTAAAGCTTTAATTCAAGTTGATGAAAATGTTTTACCTTTTTTGTTGAAAAAATTGAACATTAATCTAGATTTGATAACTCAAATTTTAAACAAGCAATTAGAAAGTTCACCAAAAGTTTCTGGTGCTGAGTTAATGTTATCTAGAGAGGCTGGAACAAGTTTAAATGAAGCATCTATTATTGCCAAAAGCATGAAAGATGATTATATATCTATAGAACATTTAATTCTTGCCATTTTTAAATCTAAAAGTAAAATTGCTCAGATTTTAAAAGATCAAGGAGTTACTGAGAAGGATTTAAAAGCTGCAATAGAAGAATTAAGAAAAGGAGAACATGTTACTTCACAAAACCAAGAAGAAACCTATAACTCTCTTAACAAGTTTGCAAAAAATTTAAATCAGCTTGCGCAAGAAAACAAGCTAGACCCTGTAATTGGTAGAGATGAGGAAATTAGAAGATTACTTCAAATTTTGTCACGTAGAACAAAAAATAATCCAATTTTAGTTGGTGAGCCTGGTACAGGTAAAACTGCAATTGCAGAAGGTTTAGCTCATAGAATTGTAGATGGTGATGTGCCTGAAAATCTAAAGAACAAATTAATTTTCTCTCTAGATATGGGCGCTTTAATTGCTGGTGCAAAATACAAAGGAGAGTTTGAAGAACGTTTAAAAGCAGTAATTAAAGAAGTAACAACTTCTGATGGCGACATCGTTTTATTTATTGATGAAATTCACACTCTAGTTGGTGCTGGAGGTGGACAAGGAGCAATGGATGCTGCCAATATTTTAAAACCAGCTTTAGCTCGAGGAGAATTGCGTGCAATTGGAGCTACTACCCTAGATGAATATCAAAAATATTTTGAAAAAGACAAAGCTTTAGAACGTAGATTTCAAAAAGTACAAGTAAATGAGCCAGATACAGAAAGTGCCATTTCTATACTTAGAGGAATTAAAGAAAAGTATGAAACGCATCATAAAGTTCGTATTAAAGACGAAGCAATTATTGGTGCTGTAGAATTATCTCAAAGATATATTACCAACCGCTTTTTACCAGATAAAGCAATTGATTTAATGGATGAAGCTGCTTCTAAATTACGTATGGAAATTAACTCTAAACCAGAAGAATTAGATGTTTTAGACAGAAAAGTAATGCAGTTAGAGATTGAGATTGAAGCTATTAAACGTGAAAAAGATGAAATTAAACTAAAGTCTTTACGATCTGACTTAGCTAATTTAAAAGAAGAACGTAATGAAATAAATGCAAAATGGAAATCTGAAAAAGAGGTTATAGATAATATTCAGAATACCAAAGCAGCTATTGAAAATTTTAAATCTGAAGCAGAAAAAGCAGAACGTGAAGGAGATTATGGTAAAGTTGCTGAAATTAGATATGGCAAAATTAAAAATGCTCAAGAAGATTTAGAGGCTTATCAAAAGCTTTTACAAGAAAATCAGAACGAAAAATCTCTAATTAAAGAAGAAGTTACTTTAGATGATATAGCAGAAGTTGTAGCAAAATGGACAGGAATTCCAGTAACTAAAATGATACAATCTGAGCGTGAAAAGCTGCTAAAACTAGAAGATCAACTACATAAAAGAGTTGTAGGGCAAGAAGAAGCAATTGTAGCTATTTCTGATGCTGTTAGAAGATCTAAAGCAGGGTTACAAAACCCTAACAAACCAATTGGTAGTTTCTTATTTTTAGGTACTACTGGTGTTGGTAAAACAGAATTGGCAAAAGCATTAGCTGAATATTTATTTGATGATGAAAATGCCATGACAAGAATTGATATGAGTGAGTATCAAGAACGTCATTCTGTAAGTAGATTAGTCGGCGCTCCTCCAGGTTATGTGGGGTATGATGAAGGAGGACAATTAACTGAAGCTGTTAGAAGAAAACCGTATTCTGTAGTACTTTTGGATGAAATTGAAAAAGCGCATCCAGATACCTTTAACGTTTTGTTACAAGTTTTAGATGAAGGTAGATTAACAGACAATAAAGGACGAGTTGCAGATTTTAAAAATGCGATTATAATTATGACATCAAATATGGGAAGCCATATTATTCAAGAGAAATTCTCTGATCCTAAAGCAGATTTAGATGCTGTTACACAATTAGCAAAAATTGAAGTTTTAAGTTTATTGAAAAAATCTGTAAGGCCAGAGTTTTTAAATAGAATAGATGATGTAATTATGTTTACACCTTTAAGTAAGTTAGATATTTTTGAAATTGTTAAATTACAGATAGCACAATTAAAGAAAATGATTGGCAAACAAGAAATCACATTAGATGCTACAGATGAGGCTATAAATCACCTTTCAAAAAAAGGATATCAACCTGAATTTGGTGCAAGACCTGTAAAAAGAGTAATTCAGAAAGAAGTACTAAATCAACTTTCTAAAGAAATACTTTCAGGTAAAATTACCACTGATAGTATTATTTTGTTAGATGCTTTTGATAGTAAATTAGTTTTTAGAAATCAATCTGATTTAATAGAGAACTAAGCTATTAAATAGTTAAATTACAAAAAGTGATGTTTAAAAAACATCACTTTCCTTTTTTAAGTATATTCACATACTAACCTATCTATCATGAAGAATTTTTTTCTACTTTTTGTATTTACTTTTACTTTGTTAATCAGCTGTACAGCAGATGAAACAACCACTTACTACCTAATTCGTCATTCAGAAAAAGATAGAACAAATCCTAGAGATAGAAATCCTAATTTAAATATTGAAGGAGAAAAAAGAGCTCAAAGTTGGGCAGAATATTTTAAAGACACTCAAATTGATGCAGTATATTCTACCAACTATAATAGAACCATACAAACAGCTACACCAACTGCTTTTAGTAATAATTTAAAGGTAGCTTTTTATAACCCCAACAATATGTACGATTTTATTTTTCAGAAAAACACTAAAGGAAAATCGGTTTTAGTAGTGGGGCATAGTAATACTACACCAGTATTTGCTAATAAGATTTTAGATGAAGATAAATACGTAAATATGGCCGATGATGATAATGCTACACTATTTATCATTACTATTAAAGGAGATGAAATAAGTAGTGAAACTAAAAAAGTAAACTAATTTCAATTAAAATCAACTTCTATATCTTCTAGTATTATTTCAGACACCTTTACTAATTCACTGTTTTCAAAAGATTTATCTAAATTAATTAATTCGTTTTTTTTAGTAACAGGTTTATAATTATAGTAATCTACAAAACGAATTCCTTTTACAAAGCGTTGCTCTTTTAAAGCGCGGAATCTTTTTCCTCCAACATTCGTTTCATAAGCATAAGCTAAATAATCAATAAGATAAGTTTTTTGATTAACCCAATAAATAAAAACATCATTAAAATCTTCCCCTCCTCCACTTTTTTCAAAAGTAATTTCTAATTTATAATAAGGAATTCCATTTACAGTATTTGAAGGCAATAACTTTTTGTTAACAGCTTTATCATTTAATCCAAAAGGTAAAACCGAAAAATAATGCACAGAGTTAATAGCATTACTATAAACTGTTATCATTGAATCTAAAACGGTTATTGGCTTTTTATTAATAAATTTTTGGTAACCGGAGTTTGAAATAAATTCATCAACAAAAACAGTGTCTTGCTTAAAGCTTTTAAACAATTTAAAAACTCCATTTTTTCGAATTGCCTTATATTTTTTATCTCTAAATTGAAATGAAATTTCTGAAGTAGTAACTTTATGAGCTCCAGAAGCATAAATACTTTTATCTATAATTTCTTGAGCTGTTAAATTAACTTTATTAGGTTTGCATGAAATAAAAAGAGCTACTATTAGTATGTATATTAAGCGCATTGAATGAGTTTTTATGAAAAAAATGTCGTTACTAAACGTCAAATTTACATTTCTTTCTCTAATCTAATAATGTATCTTTGTATAACTTAAAAGCAGATCTAGAATTGCAAAAAAAAATAAACATCCAAAATAAAAAAGCACGTTTCGAATTTGAAATTATAGACAATTATGTTGCTGGTATTCAACTGACTGGAACAGAAATTAAATCTATAAGACAAAGTCAAGCTAGAATAACAGAAAGTTTTTGCGAATTTAATGAGCGTGGAGAATTGTTTATTGTAAACATGTACATTAAAGAATACATGTATGGTAATCACTTTAACCATAAACCAAAAAGCGAAAGACGTTTACTTTTAAATAAACGAGAACTTAGAAGTCTTAAAAAAGATGTCGAGGCTAAAGGTAATACTATCGTACCTCTTAAACTTTTTATAAACGATAGAGGTTTTGCTAAGTTAGAAATAGCCCTAGCAAAAGGAAAACAAACGCATGATAAGCGAAATGTTATTAAAGATAGAGATAACAAGAGGGATTTAGCAAGAATAAAGAAAAGCTTCAATGCTTAGAGAAAAATTAAAGAATTATACTATTATTTTAGCTTCTGGATCTCCTAGAAGGCAGCAATTTTTGAAGGATTTAAATATTGATTTTATTATCAACACAAAACCTGTAGATGAAATTTATCCTTTGCATTTACAAGGTGCTGAAATAACAGATTTTTTAGCAGATTTAAAGTCCAAAGCATTTACGGAGTTAGATGAAAAGGATGTATTAATTACTTCAGATACTATTGTTTGGTTGAAAGACAAAGCCTTAGGTAAACCTAAAGATAGAGACGATGCTTTTAAGATGTTACAAAGCCTATCTAACAAAACACATGAAGTAATAACTTCTATTAGCATAAAAACAAAACACACTCAAAAAATTATAAACGATACTACTTTAGTAAGCTTTAAAAAATTGACTAACGAAGAAATTAATTATTACATAGATACCTACAAACCTTATGACAAAGCTGGTGCTTATGGCATTCAAGAATGGATAGGTTTTATAGGTATAGATAATATAGAAGGTAGCTATTATAATGTGGCCGGTTTACCCGTTCATAAGCTATATGATGAGTTATTGCAATTGTAAGCAGTAACTTCCTCACAAACTGTTAAAAAGTCTTCCTTCTTATCTTAAAAATAACAACTATAAAGAAAAATAAAAGTTTATTTTTACCAAAATTTTACAACAATATATTTATAATGAAAAAATATACATACACAGAAAAAAAAGATACACGTTCAGGCTTTGGTGACGGTTTAACTGAATTAGGAAGAACTAATCCAAACGTAGTTGCTTTATGTGCAGATTTAATTGGTTCTTTAAAAATGGACCAGTTTATAAAAGAAAATCCAGAACGTTTTTTTCAAGTAGGTATTGCAGAAGCAAACATGATTGGTATTGCTGCTGGTTTAACAATTGGTGGTAAAATACCTTTTACAGGTACTTTTGCTAACTTTTCTACTGGTAGAGTTTATGATCAAATAAGACAATCTGTTGCTTATTCTGGTAAAAACGTAAAAGTATGTGCATCTCATGCAGGTGTTACTTTAGGTGAAGATGGAGCTACACACCAAATATTAGAAGACATTGGTTTAATGAAGATGTTACCAGGAATGACAGTGATCAACCCTTGTGATTATAACCAAACAAAAGCAGCAACTTTAGCCATTGCAGATTTTGAAGGGCCAGTTTATTTACGTTTTGGACGTCCAAAAGTTCCGGTATTTATGCCTGAAGATGCTAAGTTTGAAATTGGAAAAGGTATTCAGTTAACAGAAGGTACAGATGTTACTATAGTTGCTACTGGACATTTAGTTTGGGAATCTTTACAAGCAGCAGAACAATTAGAAGCAGAAGGTATTTCTGCAGAAGTAATAAACATTCATACTATTAAACCCTTAGATGAAGATATTATTTTAAAATCTGTTGCAAAGACAAGGTGTATAGTAACTGCAGAAGAACATAATAAATTAGGAGGTTTAGGTGAAAGTGTTGCAAGAACACTAGCCTTAAACACTCCTACTCCACAAGAATTTGTAGCAACAAATGATACTTTTGGAGAATCTGGAACACCTGCCCAATTAATGGCTAAATATGGGTTAGACTCAAATGCCGTTATAAAAGCAGTTAAAAAAGTAATTTCTAGAAAGTAATTTCGTTATATTTAAGGAATTTTAATTAATAAAAACGATATGAAGAAAGTAATTTTAGTAGTTTTTTTGGCCTTAGGGTTAAGTCAAGTTTCAAATGCACAAATCGATTTTGGTATTAAGGCTGGTATCAATTACAACAATAATGGAGAAGATGCTTTTAAAGATGCTACAAATGATATTGCAGAAGGTGCTAGTGCAAAAACAGGATACCATGCAGGAATTTGGTTTAGAGGTAAATTACCAATTTTAGGTTTATACTTAAGACCAGAAATCATCTATACAGAAGTGAAGTCTGAGTTTGAAGTCTTAGCAAGAACAGAAGACTATAATTTTAAAAAATTAGATGTTCCTGTTTTAGTAGGTAAAAAAATATTAGGCTTTGCACACGTATTTGCAGGTCCTTCTTTTCAGTATATTTTAGAAGACAAAATAGATTTTAGTAATTTATCTACAGATGAATTCAATAAATTTACAGTAGGTATGCAGTTTGGTGCTGGTGTGGAGTTTGATAATATTGGAATAGATGTTCGTTGGGAAAGAGGCTTAACAAATAGTGAAGCAAAATTTGCTAACAATACAAAAATAGACAATAGAGTTAATCAAATTATTTTTGGAGTTTCTCTAAAGTTTTAAGAATATAAAAAATATTACAAAAAGAGGAAGCAATACTTTGCTTCCTCTTTTTTTTTAACCTAAAATCTGAGTTGTATGCTCCTTAGTTTTTACTTTAGAAATAACTTCTTCTATTAACCCATTTTCATCGATAACAAAAGTAGTTCTATGAATACCATCGTATTCTTTACCCATAAATTTTTTAGGTCCCCAAACACCAAAGGCATTAATTACTGCTTTATCTTCATCAGCTAATAATGCGAATTTTAATTCATTTTTATTAATGAAATTTTGTTGTCTTTTTGCAGAATCTGCACTCACACCTAAAACATCATACCCTTTGCTTATAAATGTCTGATAATTATCACTTAAATTACAAGCTTCTGCAGTACAACCAGGTGTACTTGCTTTAGGGTAAAAAAATAGCACTAATTTTTTACCTGAGTAATCAGACAACTTAATCGTATTTCCTTCTTGATCTTTGGCTTCGAAATGTGGAGCTGTATCCCCTACTTTTAATGATGTCATTTTTTTTATTTTAAATTAACAATATGTGAAGTTATAAAGTAAAATTGATTCTAAAAACTTTTTACATTACAACTTATAAATCTTTAGAAACTTTTAACTTTACTTTTTTTAAAAATATTTTATGACGAAGTCAGAAAAAGTAAATTTTGTAATTAAAACGTTACAAGATTTTTACCCTAAGATACCTATTCCATTAGATCATTCCGATCCTTATACACTATTAATTGCAGTATTATTATCAGCACAATGCACAGACGTAAGAGTAAATCAAATAACGCCTTTACTTTTTTCGAAAGCCAATAACCCGTTTGATATGGTTAAAATGTCTGTGGCTGAAATTAAAGAAATTATTCGTCCATGTGGATTATCTCCAATGAAATCAAAAGGAATTTATGGGCTTTCTAAGATATTAATCGAAAAATATAATGGTCAAGTTCCTGAATCTTTTGAAGCTTTAGAGGAACTACCTGCTGTAGGTCATAAAACAGCTAGTGTAGTTATGAGTCAGGCATTTGGAGTGCCAGCATTTCCAGTAGATACTCATATACATCGTTTAATGTATAGATGGAATTTAACCAATGGAAAAAATGTAAATCAAACAGAAAAAGACGCTAAACGCTTATTTCCAAAAGAAAACTGGAACGATTTACATTTACAGATTATTTGGTATGGGAGAGAATACTCTCCTGCACGTGGATGGAATTTAGACAACGATATTATAACAAAAACAATTGGTCGGAAATCAGTTTTAAACGAATATTATAAAAATAAAAAATAGAGGTTAAATTGGTGCATTTATGTAGTAACATTACGAGATAAATGTTAATTTCTTAGAAGAGTTTTAAAACACTTCCTTCATTTGAATAAAGTTTAAAGAAACTATTTTTAAAGAAAATTAAAACTGCTAAATTTAGAAGTATCTCCAATAAAAAAAGCTTCAACAATGTTGAAGCTTTTCCACTCTTAATTCAAATTCAATTCAATGAAATTTTTTGATTTGGTTTTTACAATTGTTAGCGATTTGGAAAAATTAATCAAAAATTGAACTGTTTCTTTTTTAGGTTGCATCTGTATATCAGACGACTTTTTTGAGTAAAGTTGCATCATATAGTCTATTTAGTATCTTGGTTATAAACTAGTAACGATGCATTTTTACAAATATTGCTAGTGCATTAAAATAATTTTATGTTTTTCTATTAATTTACGCATATTTATTAATGCATAACGCATTCTACCTAACGCAGTATTAATACTTACACCTGTATTTTCACTTATTTCTTTAAAACTCATATCTTTATATATGCGCATTACAAGTACTTCTTTTTGTTCTTCAGGTAGTTCATTAACCAAGTCTTTAACATCAGAAAAAATTTGTTCTTGTATTAGTTGTTTTTCAGCATTTAAACTTCCATCGCCCAAAACCGAAAAAATATCAAATTCATCTGTATTTCTAAAGGCTGGCATTCTGTTAGACTTTCTAAAATAATCTATCACTAAATTATGAGCAATACGCATTACCCAAGGTAAAAATTTACCTTCTTCGTTGTATTTTCCTTTCTTTAATGTTTTTATAACTTTAATAAAAGTATCTTGAAAAACATCTTCTGTGATGTCTTTATCCTTTACTTTACTATAAATAAAACTAAATAAACGTTGTTGATGTCTATTGATTAAAATGTTTAATGATGCTTCGTGACCATTAATATACTTAGACACTAGTGTACTGTCTGAAATTGTTTGTTTTTGAACCATAATAATACTTTTAAAGATGAACTGAGCAGAACATCTATTTGTTATAAACAATAATTTTAAAAGTAGTTTTAAGCTATAGGCTTCTAATTTTGTGTAAGCTAAAGTGTAAATATAAACTATATTTTTTGTAAACCAAATAATTTCACAAAGACACCCAAAAACTTTTTCTGTTTCATTAAAATTAATGGTATTTTTATAACTTATTATTAAATTAAATGAAGACCGATATTTCCAGTATAAATCCGAAAAAAAACATCATTATAAAGGGTGCTAAACTGCATAATTTAAAAAATATAGATGTTGTTATTCCTAGAAATAAATTAGTTGTTATTACGGGTTTATCTGGGTCTGGTAAATCTTCTTTAGCTTTTGACACATTATATGCAGAAGGACAAAGAAGGTATGTAGAAAGTTTAAGTTCTTATGCACGCCAGTTTTTAGGCAAATTAGATAAGCCTAAAGTAGATTATATTAAAGGAATTGCACCAGCCATTGCTATAGAACAAAAAGTAAACTCTACCAATCCAAGATCAACAGTAGGCACATCTACAGAAATATATGATTATATAAAACTTTTATTTGCACGAATTGGTATAACCTACTCTCCTATTTCTAATAAAGAAGTAAAAAAAGATACAGTATCAGACGTCGTAAATCATATAAAAAACATTTCATTAAATACTAAATTGTTATTACTTTCTCCCATTATTATTCATGAAAATAGAGATTTAAAAACAGTATTGCAAGTTTTAGAACAACAAGGATATGCTCGTTTAAAATGGAAAAGTAAAGTATATAGAATTTTCGATTTACCTCAAAAAGAATATAAAAATGAGCCTTTATTTTTAGTTGTAGATCGTATAGTAACTAAAGAAGATGAGGATTTTTATAATCGTCTTGCAGATGCCATTCAAACTGCATTCTTTGAAGGTAATGGTATGTGTTTAATTGAAAACTTAGCAAGTGAAACAATTACAGAGTTTAGTAATAAGTTTGACCTAGATGGTATGAGTTTTTTAGAACCTAATACACATCTATTTAGTTTTAACAACCCTTATGGAGCTTGCCCAACTTGCGAAGGTTATGGAAATGTTATTGGTATAGACGAAAATTTAGTAATCCCTAATACAGGTTTATCTATTTTTGACGATGCTATTTTTCCATTTAAAACACCATCATATGTTCATTATAAAGAAGATTTAATTGCGGTAGCATATAAATTTAACATTCCTATACATAAGCCATGGTTTCAACTAACAGATCAACAAAAAGAATTGGTTTGGAATGGTAACAAACATTTTAATGGCATAAATCATTTCTTTACTGTTTTAGAAGAAAAAAGCTACAAAATACAAAATCGGGTAATGCTTTCACGTTATCGAGGAAAAACAAAATGCACTACATGTGATGGAAAAAGACTGAGAAAAGAAGCCAATTATGTAAAAATTAACTCTAAAACCATTTCTGATTTAGTGTTTTTACCATTAGACGAATTAGCATTATTTTTTAAAGAATTGCAACTTACCTCCTATCAAAAAAAAGTTGGTAAACGCTTGCTAACTGAAATTAACAACAGATTGCAATTTTTAACAGATGTTGGCCTTTCTTATTTAACCATAAACCGAACTTCGAATACACTTTCTGGCGGTGAAAGTCAAAGAATAAATTTAGCTACCTCTTTAGGAAGTTCTTTAGTAGGCTCTATGTATATTTTAGACGAACCCAGTATTGGTTTACACCCAAAAGATACAGAGCGTTTAATAGGAGTGCTTAAAAATTTAAGAGACCTAGGCAATACTGTAATTGTTGTAGAGCATGATGAAGATATAATGAAAGAAGCAGACTACATCATAGATATTGGTCCGGAGGCAGGCACCTATGGAGGAAACGTAGTTGCCGAAGGTACCTACAAACAGCTTTTAAAATCAAACTCACTTACAGCTAAGTATTTAAATGAGGAATTAAAAATCGAAATTCCAAAAAAACGAAGAACAACAAAACATAAAATACAGATTACAGGCGCAAGAGAACACAACTTAAAAAATATAAATGTTACTTTTCCATTAGAAAGTTTAACAGTGGTTACAGGCGTCTCTGGTTCTGGTAAAAGTACTTTGGTAAAAAAAATAGTTTATCCTGCTTTACAAAAACAACTGCAAGGGTATGGAAACAATATTGGGCAACATACGGCAGTTGAAGGCGATTTTGATACACTAAAAAATGTTGAGTTTATAGATCAAAACCCTATCGGGCGCTCTTCTAGATCTAACCCTGTTACGTACATTAAAGCCTATGATGACATTAGAGCATTATTTTCTAATCAAAAGTTGGCAAAAATTAGAAATTTTAAACCAAAACATTTTTCGTTTAATGTAGAAGGAGGACGTTGTGAAACCTGTAAAGGAGAGGGAGAAGTTACTATAGAAATGCAATTTATGGCAGATGTGCATTTAGAATGTGATGTTTGTAATGGAAAAAGGTTTAAAAAAGAAGTCTTAGAAGTTACCTTCGGCAATAAAAATATCGCCGATATTTTAGCATTAACTATAGACGATGCAATTGCATTTTTTGATGAGAATTTAACACCTAAAATTGCAAAAAGATTAAAACCCTTACAAGATGTAGGTTTGGGTTATGTTACTTTGGGGCAGTCTTCGTCTACCCTATCTGGCGGTGAAGCACAACGTATTAAACTAGCCTCTTTTTTGGTAAAAGGGACTACAAAAGATAAAACATTATTTATTTTTGATGAACCTACTACAGGCTTACATTTTCACGATATTAAAAAATTATTGAAATCTTTTAACGCACTTCTAAATAATGGGCATTCTATTATAGTAATAGAACACAATATAGAATTAATTAAATGTGCAGACTATATTATAGACCTTGGCTTAGAAGGCGGTAAAAATGGAGGAGAATTAATTTTTGAAGGAACACCAGAAGAGATGATAACCAATAAAAAATCATATACTTCAAAGTATTTAGCAGAAAAGAGACAATAAAGATTAAAAGGGTATCTCCTTTTTAAAAAACGCTACATGTACTCATAAAACAATAGAATTGTTACTGATAATGAATACGAAAAAAAAACGTTATCCCGCAGATTTTAAATAAAAACGCATTCTTATGCAGATATAACTAGTTGCATGCCATTAAAAAAACCACTATAAATAAACCTTCAGATAAATTATTAGTCTAAGTATTATTAATCTTAAAAGCAAGACGACCGAAGTAATTTCAGAAAACGTACGTCTAAATAAAAAAACAATTTAAAAAATGAGTTACTTTAGACTAACAACTATTATTATTTTACTTTTTATAGCAACTTTTACAAATGCACAAATAACTACTCAATGGGGACCAGATGGTTTTGTGAAAATTGAAGAAGGTTCTAGTGGATTTTTTGCAACTTTAGATGCAGGAGACAGATTCAGTCGAGATCACGATCAAGCAGGAGAGATTAATGGTGATGGAATAATTGACTTAGTCGTGGGAGCGCGTTCTGATGACGATGGAGCAACTGACGCAGGAGCAGTATACATTTTATTTATGAATAATGATGGTACTGTTCAAAGAAATCAAAAGATTTCTGCCACACAAGGTGGATTTACAGACACTCTTCTCACAAATAATTTCTTCGGTTACGGAGTAGCGGGTATAGGAGATTATGATGGCGATAATATTCCAAATATTGCAGTTTCCGCACCTGCTTAATCAAATATAGCTTTATACATTATTCATCTTAATAGTAATGGTACGGTTAAGAGTTTTGTGAAAAACCCTAATATTATGGCTCAAGGGCTTTCAGCTGTGGGCGATCTAAATAATGATGGAAGAATTGATTTGGTTGCTTGTGACCCTAGATCAAATCAAGGAGGCATTCAAAGGGGTGCAATACAAATCTTATTTTTTGATGCTTCTTCAAATGTAGTTCCAGCAAATTCCGTTCATATAAGTTCGACACAAGGAGGTTTTGGAACAGGCTTAGCAGACAATGACCAATTTGGCGGAAGAGAAGTAGCTATGCTAGGTGATATAGATAATGATGGTACATTAGAAATGGCTGTTGGAGCGTTTATGTCTAATGAAGGTAAAGGAGCAATTTGGATGCTATCTCTTGATTCAAATAATTTCAATGTAGTTTCAAAACTGAAGATTACAGAAGGTATGAATGGTTTTACAGATATTTTAAATACAGGAGCTAATCCGAATGGAACAGCAGGTGCAAATTTTGGACATGCATTATCCAAAGTTGGAGATTTGAACGGCGATGGTGTTCCAGATTTAATGACAGGTGCAAATCAACAAAACGAAGGTTGGGGTTATATTTTATATTTAAACTCAGACAAAACTGTAAAAACCTATACTAGAATAAGTAATACTGATGGCGGATTTGATCTCGCTCTTAGTAATGAAGCTCGTTTTTCACGATCTATTTCCTTTATTGGAGATTTGCGCGGTGACGGAACAATAGCAGTAAATTATGGTGGAAGAGCAGGTGCAGGAAGCACAGGCACTTTATATTTATTGTTTTTTAAGCCTTGTGGTTTTGATCAACAAGCTGGTCTAAATTTTTGGTCTGGTGGCACTACGCTTTTTTCTAATTGGAATCATATGTCTCAAACAGTTAATGGTCCATTAACTTTTGAACAATGCACATTTAAGGCTTTTGAAACAGATGCACCATATATAACTTATAAAGAAAGTGATGGTCGATGTATCTGTAAAGCTGAAGATGCTGTTTTATCTAATAGTGTCGAAGGAAGTTCAGCATTTATTAATTCTTGCTTTAGTGGAGATATTCTTTCAACAGATCTATTTGACTTTAACAATCAGACCATTATTTATCCTAACCCAACAAATAACGTATTGACATTAAAAGTTGACCATACCTCTTTTTCAGAACGAGATAGACTACAAGTATTTTCAATTATTGGCAAACAACTATACTCATCAAGTATAAGTTCTCAGCAAACTACAGTTGATTTATCCAAATTTTCAAAAGGAACTTACATATTAATGACAAGTGTAGATGGTATACAAAAAACATTTAAAATTTTGAAAAAATAAATAAAACGACATACAACACCGTGTATAATTAATTGCTTTGGCAAGTGACTATTTGGAAAATTACTTTGGAAATTTCTCGGGTTCGGATTTGTTTACTAATTTAATTGCTTAACCATGCAACTAACCATACACAATCACGTTGTAACACATTATGACCCGTCCTGAATAAAGGCTACACAATTTTAAACAACTTGTCCAAAATAATAAAGTAACTGGCCTATGTATATTTTAAACAAGAATGTAATAAATGAAGAATGAAGTTGAATTCTTTTAATTTATAATACTAAAAAAGCCTTCTCATAGAGAAGGCTTTGCATTTAGGGTGGAAGATGGGGCTCGAACCCACGACTTTCGGTACCACAAACCGACGCTCTAACCAACTGAGCTACAACCACCATTTGTTTGCGAATGCAAATATAATTCTTTTTCGTATTTGTAAAAGAAAAAATTAAAAAATTTTGTCTAAATTTTTAACTGCAATATAACGCTCTGTTGTAAAGCCTTCTGCATGCGAAACACCAATTAACCTTCCTAAATCTCTTGCTCTATATTGAACACTATCTATGAAGTTTCTACTGGTAATTGGAGTTTCTGGTTCCTTATTTTTAGGATTAAAAAACTGCGAACTATAAGCTAAAACTGCCTGTATTTTTAAATCTATAAAACCACTAACATCTACTACAAAGTCTGGTTTTATGTCTTTCCATTGAATGTAATGATAAACATTTTCTGGCCTCCATTTTTCCTGTGCTTCTCCATTAATAGAAGTTTCAATTTTTAATAATCCACTTAAAAAACATGCATCAGAAACTAACTTACTTCCTTTACCATGATCTAAATGTCTGTCTTCTATTGCGTTGCATAAGACTATTTTAGGTTGATATTTTCGGATCATTTTAATTATTTCAAGCTGGTTTTTTTTATTATTTTCAAAAAAACCATCCTCAAAACATAAGTTTTCTCTAACAGAAATTCCTAAAATTTCAGCAGCGTTTTTAGCCTCTATATCTCTTAAATCTGCAGAACCTCTTGTACCTAACTCTCCCCTAGTTAAATCTACAATTCCAACTTTTTTACCCAAAGATATTTCTTTAGCTAAAGTTGCACCACAACCTAACTCCACATCATCTGGATGCGCACCAAATGCTAATATATCTAACTTCATTATTTTGATTTTTTTATGGCTTGCTCTATATCTGCTATTAAATCTTCAGGCTCTTCTATCCCTACAGAAAATCGAATTAAACCCTCTTTAATACCTCTTTCTAAACGTTCTTCTTCATTTAAAAGTGCATGTGTGGTTTGCGCAGGACTAACTGTTGTACTCTCTAAACCAGCTAAACTCATAGAGGGTTTAATTAATGCTAAATTATTTTGAAAAGTCATTGCATCTATGCCTTCTTTAAGCTCAAAAGACAACATTGCCCCAAAACCTTTCATTTGCTTTTTAGCCAATTCATGTTGAGGATGACTTTTTAATCCTGGATAATACACTGAATCAATATCTGAACTTTGTTTTAAATATTCAGCCATTTGTTGCGCATTTTTTGTTTGCTCTTTAACTCTTAAGTTCAATGTTTTTAAACTTCTTTCTAACATCCAAACAGTCTGATCACTTAAGTTACCACCGAAATTAATAGCAGTTTTCCAAATTTGCTCAATATGCTCATGAGAAGCAGCAATGGCACCAGCTGAAATATCAGAATGCCCTCCCATGTATTTTGTGGCCGAGTGAATTACAATATCAATTCCAAAATCAGCAGGATTTTGGTTTATTGGTGATGCAAAGGTATTATCGATCATCGTTAGAATATTGTTTTCTTTAGCAATGCTACTAATAGCTTCCATATTTGTAATGCCTAATAATGGGTTAGATGGCGTTTCTATATAAAGTACTTTAGTGTTCTTTTTGATTAACGCTTTAAAATCGACAGCTTTATCAGATTCTGTGAAAGAATATTCTATTCCATACTTATCAAATTCAGAAACTATAAAGTTATAGGTTCCTCCATAGATCACTTGCTGCACAATTACATGATCTCCTTTTTCTAGAAAGGCTAACATTGCAGATGAAATTGCAGCCATACCAGAACTAAAAATTAAACCAGCCTCTGTATTTTCTAAAGCTGCAATTTTTTTGCACAGCATTTCTTGATTTGGGGTATTGTAATAACGTGGATACCGCTTTACTTCTACTCCATCAAAAGCATAAGAGGTAGACATGTACATAGGTGATACTGCACCTTTAAATTGCTCATCCTTTACCTCCCCAACATGCACACAAGTTGTGTTGATTCCTAACTTATTAGTATTTTTCATAAAATTGTTTCTATTTGCTAAATTAACAATTCTTAAAAACATGTTGTCTTAAAATTTCAATATCTTCGTAATATGATATCCGTTTTGATTATTGGTAATGGAAATGTAGCAAATCACTTGTTTAATGCGTTAGTAAACGTAAAAAAAATAGTGGTTAAAAAAATTAATTCTAGAGCATTAGAACAAATACCTACAGCAGATATTACAATTCTGGCTGTTTCTGACGACGCAATTAAAGAAGTATCTTCTAAAATAAACAATCCATTTATAGTTCATACCTCTGGTAGTACTAGTATAAATGATTTAAAAAACACTTCAAAAAAAGGGGTGTTTTATATGTTACAAACCTTTACAAAAGAAAAAATAGTATGTTTTAAAAGCATTCCCTTTTGTTTGGAAGCTGATCATCCTGAAGAGCTACAATTATTAGAAGAATTGGCTACATATTTAGGTGGAGCTAGCTATCGTATTAATTCAGATCAAAGAAAAAAATTACATGTTGCTGCTGTTTTTGTAAATAATTTTACAAACCATATGTATGCAATTGGTCATGATATTTGTCTAAAAAACAATATTCCTTTTAAAATACTTTCTTCATTAATACAAGAAACTGCAACTAAAATAGAAGCTCTAACACCAAGAGAGGCGCAAACTGGTCCTGCAATTAGAAATGACACATCTACTTTAAACAACCATCTTCAATCATTAAATGAAGAGCAACAGAAAATTTATAAAATAATTACAAAATCTATCCAAAATGGAACTGAGTTACAAACAACTATTACCTAAAATTTCAACTTTTATTTTTGATGTCGATGGCGTTTTAACCAACGGAATGTTAACTATTATGCCAGATGGTGAACTGGTAAGACATATGAACGTAAAAGATGGGTATGCCATGAAAATTGCTTTAAACAAAGGTTTTAGAGTTTGTATTATTTCTGGAGGAACAAACCAAGCCGTAAAAAATAGACTTTCAGCACTTGGCATAGAAGACATCTATTTAGGAGCCCACGATAAAATACATCAATACAAAGAAATAGTAAACAAATACAACTTAACTCCAGAGCATATTTTATACATGGGAGATGATATACCTGACTTACCTGTAATGCAAAAAGTTGGAATGCCGTGTTGCCCAAATGATGCTGTCCCTGAAATACAAAATGCATCTAAATACATTTCGAATTTAAAAGGTGGTAATGGTTGTGTCAGAGACGTTATTGAACAAGTCTTAAAGGTACAAGCAAAATGGGATAACTATTTTGATGCAGAAGCTTAATAATTAAAACTACATACAATGAAAAAACATTTAACAATAGTAACTTTACTTTTTGCATTCACACTAAATGCACAATCTATTTTTGGAAAATGGAACTCTACCAACGATGAAACAGGCGAAATAGACTCTGTAATAGAAATCTATAAAAAAAACAATAAGGCATTTGCTAAAGTTGTAAAAATAATGGATCCTTCTAGACAAAACTCAGTGTGTACTGCCTGTGAAGGTGAAAATAAAAACAAAAGAATATTAGGACTAGATATCTTAACAGGTTTAGAAAAGAATGATGACGAATGGTCTGGAGGAGAAATTTTAGATCCAAGAAATGGAAGTGTATATAATTGCTATATAAAACTTGTGAAAAAAGATAAATTAAAAATTAGAGGTTTTATTGGCGTTGCTATTTTTGGTAAAACAAAGTATTGGGAAAGAGCAAAATAGAATTAATTTTTTTCCTCTAACATGGGTACAAAAGCAAAATCACCCAATTCTTGTTTTTCAAACTCTTTTTGAGATTTTCTTGTAAAGAGCGTCATTATTTGGGTCTCATTACCAACAGGTATTAATAGCTTACCTCCTATTTTTAACTGTGCTAATAAGGGGTTAGGCACAAACGGTGCACCTGCTGTAACAATTATTTTGTCGAACGGTGCTTCTTCTTGCAAACCTTTATAACCATCACCAAAAATAAATCGCTTTGGCTTTACCCCTATCTTAGGTAAAAATGAAGCAGTTTTCTTAAATAGTTCATGCTGTCGTTCTATTGTGTACACCATTGCTTTTAAATGTAATAATACTGCAGTTTGGTATCCAGAACCTGTACCTATTTCTAATATCTTTTCTGATGGTTTTACCGCTAGTGTTTGTGATTGAAAAGCTACAGTATAAGGTTGTGAAATAGTTTGCTCAGCAGCAATTGGAAACGCTTTATCTTGATAAGCATGAGACTCAAAACTAGAATCTATAAACAAGTGTCTTGGAATTTTACGAATAGCATCTAACACATTTTGATTTGTTATGCCTTTAGCTTCTAGAATCTTTACTAGCTGATTTCTTAGTCCTTGATGTTTTGCTGTATCTTTCAATGGTTTGCTTATTTCTAGAGTCTAAAAATAGTAATATTTATAATTATACTCTTATAAAATTGTATCTTTGTTGATGGTTTATTTTTAAGTTAAAATTTCTAAAAAATAAAGCGTACTTACTGAGTTAAATAGCTTTTCTTTTTAGCTCTTTTCTATAACAGATTTAAAAATTTAACAATATGCTTAAAGTTGGTGTTTTAGGAGCTGGTCATTTAGGAAAAATACATCTTCGCCTTTTACAAGAATCTAGTAAATATGATTTAGTGGGTTTTTATGATCCATCAAAAGAAAATTCAAAAAAAATAGTAGATGAGTTTGGATACAATGCTTTTGAAACTATTGATGACCTGATAGAAGTTGTTGATGTTGTTGATATAGTTACCCCTACACTATCTCATTTTGAATGCGCAGAGCATGCTATAAAAAAAGGAAGACATATTTTTATAGAAAAACCTATTGCTAAAACAGTATTAGAAGCAGAAGCTATTAAAACACTAGCTAGCCAGTATCATGTAAAAGGACAGGTTGGTCATGTAGAACGATTTAATCCTGCTTTTAAAACTGTAAAAGATAAAATAAACAATCCTATGTTTATTGAAACACATCGTTTGGCTGAATTTAATCCAAGAGGTACAGATGTACCAGTTGTTTTAGACCTAATGATTCATGATATAGATATTATATTATCGGTTGTAAACTCTAAAGTAAAAAACGTACATGCGAGTGGAATTTCTGTAATTTCAAAAACACCAGATATTGCTAATGCTAGAATTGAATTTGAAAATGGATGTGTTGCTAATTTAACAGCAAGCAGAATATCTATGAAAAACATGCGAAAAACTCGTTTCTTTCAAAAAGATGCTTATATATCTGTAAATTTTTTGAGTAAAGAATCAGAAATTGTAAGAATACAAGATGCCCCTGAAAATTTAGACGAATTTGCAATGGTACTTAAAAATGACGAGGGTGTAGAAAAACAAATCTATTTCGAAAATCTTGAGGTTACTAATAACAATGCAATTTTAGATGAGTTAGAAACATTCGCAAACGCAATTACTAATAATACCACACCAATAGTTTCATTACATAATGGTACAGAAGCTTTGCGAATTGCACAATGGATCATTGATTGTTTTAAGACAGAAGAAGATTTAAATAACAAATAACGTAATTATGAAAAATATAGCTGTAATAGGTGCTGGAACCATGGGAAATGGCATAGCACATATTTTTGCTCAATTTGATTATAATGTTCAACTAATAGATGTATCTCAAAAAGCACTAGACAGGGGAATAGCGAGCATTACTAAAAACTTAGGCAGAATGGTGGCTAAAGAAAAAATTAGTAAAGAAGATAAAAAGAAAACTCTAGCTAATATAACTACATACACTTCTGTAAAAGAGGGAGTTAAATATGCAAACTTAGTTATAGAAGCTGCAACTGAAAACCAAGATCTAAAATCAAAAATTTTTAGGGAGTTAGATGAAGTTTGTGCTGAAGACACCATTTTAGCGACAAATACGTCTTCTATATCAATAACTGAAATTGCGGCAGAAACCAATAGGGCTGATAAAGTAATTGGAATGCACTTTATGAATCCTGTACCTGTTATGAAACTTGTAGAAATTATTAGAGGATACAATACCTCTGATGAAGTAACTAATTTTATCGTAGACCTTAGTGAAAAAATAGAAAAAACTCCAGTAGAAGTTAATGACTATCCTGGTTTTGTGGCCAATAGAATTTTAATGCCAATGATTAACGAATCTATAGAAACATTATATAATGGTGTTGCCGGTGTTGCTGAGATTGATACTGTTATGAAATTAGGTATGGCACACCCTATGGGACCACTTCAATTAGCAGATTTTATTGGTTTAGATGTTTGTCTATCTATTTTAAACGTTATGCACACAGGGTTTAAAAATCCAAAGTACGCCCCTTGTCCACTTCTAGTGAATATGGTGATGGCTGGTAAGTTGGGTGTAAAATCTGGTGAAGGTTTTTACGACTATTCAGAAAATAGAAAAGCCGAAAAAGTAGCTAAAATGTTTAGCTAAATAATTATGAAAAATAATTTACTAATTCTTTTTATCGCATTAATCTCCTTTAAAAGTATTAGTCAAAATTCTAATATAAATAAATTAAAGCCAATGAAAATAGGCTTTTTATATGCCTTTGGTTCAAATGAACGTTTCTTTCATGATGATCCAGATTATACGTATACAGCAAAAATTATAAAAGGACAAGCTTTCTATAATTTAGGAAGTTGGAAATCTCTAGACTTTGAATTAATTGTACAACCTCAAGTACAATTTTTAGAACATCAACTAATAAATAGTTTTTACGTAACTCCAGATCAAGAGAACTTTCAAGAAAAAATAGCAGAGTTTACTAAAAATAAAAACATGAATTTGTATGCTTTGGAATTTAGCTTTTCTGCTAATAAAAATATTTTAAAAAAACTAGATATTCAAGCAGCTATAAGTATCGGGTTTTCTTATGTTAATACTCGTTCAGAACGTTTGGCAAAAGGATTTACATTTATTGAAAACTTTTCTCTAGGATTAAACTACAAAGTATTTAAGAATCATATTGTGCATTTGGGATATTATATTGGTCATGTATCTAATCTGAATTTTCAAAAACCTAATGATGGATACAACCTTTTAGGTTTTCAATTGGGTTATGCAATTGTATTAAACTAAAAAGAGGACCATTGGGCCCTCTTTTTAATAGTTTTTTATCTATTCTTATTTGCCTAACCAAGAATTTAGCATCCAAATTGTTTTTTCTTGAGCTGCTATAAAATCGCTCATCATTGAGTTGGTTCCTTCATCCTCTAATTCGTCAGATAATGATAGAATAACTCTTTCTATTTTTAAAAGCTCAGATAACGAAGTTACAACTAGTTTATCCGCTTGCTCATCATTAGAAATTTCTTTACCAACAGGAACACTACTATTTGCGATATAGTCTTTAAAGGTTTACCTTGTAATGTTAAAATGCGTTCTACAATCTCGTCAATTTTAACTTGACTGTCTGTGTAAAACTCCTCAAACTTAAGATGCAAATCAAAGAAATTTTTTCCTTTAATATTCCAATGTAAACCTCTTAAGTTTTGATAGTAAATCTGAAAATTCGCGAATAAACCATTTAAATGCGCTACAGATTTTTTTGTACTAGCTTACTCTAATCCTAATATAATTTTATTCATTTATTATGTTTTTTTCAAAGTTATTGAAAAAAACAAACGATTAACTATAATTAATATTGATAGATTTAATATCTTTATCAGAAATTACTATATATGACAATTACACAGCTTAAATATGTTTTATCTGTTGCCGAGTACCAAAACTTTACTGTTGCTGCAGAGCACAGTTTTGTGACACAGCCCACGCTTAGTATGCAAATTCAAAAGTTAGAAGACAAACTTAACGTAAAAATATTTAATAGATCTAAAAAACCAATTGAACTTACAGACGTAGGAAAAAAGATTGTTGAGCAGGCTAAAGTGGTTGTCGATGAAAGTAATCGAATTCTAGATATTGTTCATCAACAAAAAGGGTTTATTGGAGGCGAATTTAAACTTGGAATAATACCTACTATTATGCCAACATTATTGCCCATGTTTTTAAATAACTTTACAAAGAAATATCAAAAAGTTAAACTTATTGTTGAAGAACTTACTACAGAAGAAATTATTAGAAAATTAACCGATGGGCATATTGATGCTGCTATTGCTGCTACTCCTCTAGAAAATGAAGCCATTAAAGAAAAGCCTTTATACTATGAACCATTCGTAGGTTTAATTCCTCAAAATCATAGACTTTTTAAAAACAAGTTTATTGACGTAAATGAATTAGAAATGGAAGACATTCTTTTATTAGAAGATGGACATTGTTTTAAAGATAATATCTTAAACTTATGTAGAGCTCATAAGATTGATAATAAAAAAGGTTTTCAATTACAAAGTGGAAGTTTCGATACGTTAATAAAACTATCAAAAGAAGGTTTAGGAATGACACTTCTACCCTACTTACATACATTAGACTTAAACGAAAGTGATACAAAATACCTTCGTGAATTTAACAACCCACCTCCTGCAAGAGAAGTGAGTTTAATCTATCATAAGTCGCAACTAAAAATGCAATTAATAGAAGCTTTAAAGAAAACTATAGACGGAGTTGTACGAGGAGCAATTTCTTTTTCTGATGTGAAAATCATAAGCCCTTTGCAGAAAAAATAAAAAGCATAAAAACCTGAATTTCAAATATTAAAAAGCCATTATGTAAATATTTAGTTTACATAATGGCTTTTTAATTTAAATTATAAATGTTATAATTAAGAATACATAGTATCTCTTAATTCTTTAATTTTTGGATCTGATAAATAATCATCGAAAGTTGCATATCTATCAATAGCTCCTTTAGGTGTTAACTCAATAATTCTATTCGCTACAGTTTGTGCAAATTCATGATCATGTGTAGAAAATAAAATTGTTCCTTTAAAATTGATTAATGAATTATTTAATGCTTGTATAGATTCTAAGTCCAAATGGTTTGTTGGTTCATCTAACATTAAAATATTAGCTCTTTTCATCATCATTTTAGATAACATACATCTTACTTTTTCACCTCCAGAAAGCACATTACTTTTCTTTAAAGCTTCTTCACCAGAAAAAATCATTTTACCTAAAAATCCTCTTAAATAAACTTCTTCTCTCTCTTCTTCAGTTTGTGCATATTGTCTTAACCAATCTACTAAATTTAAATCTCCATTCTGAAAATACTCGGAATTATCTAATGGTAAATAAGATTGAGTTGTGGTAACTCCCCAAGAATATTTACCAGCATCAGCGGGCTCATTTCCTGAAATAACTTGATAAAATGCTGTAATAGCTCTCGAGTTTTTAGAAATGATAGCAACTTTATCCCCTTTATTTAAATTGATGTGAATATTATCGAACAATTTTTCACCTTCAAAATTCTTACTTAAACCTTCTACATTTAAAATTTGATCTCCTGCTTCTCTATCTCTATCAAATATAATTGCGGGATAACGTCTACTTGAAGGTTTTATATCTTCTACGTTTAATTTATCAATCATTTTTTTACGAGAAGTAGCTTGCTTAGATTTTGCAACGTTTGCAGAGAATCTACGAATGAATTCCTCTAATTCTTTCTTTTTATCTTCTGCTTTTTTGTTTTGTTGTGCTCTTTGTTTTGCTGCTAACTGACTAGATTCATACCAAAATGTATAATTACCTGAATAATGATTAATCTTACTAAAATCAATATCAGAAATATGAGTACAAACAGCGTCTAAAAAGTGTCTATCATGAGATACAACAATTACACAGTTATCAAAATTAGCAATAAAGTTTTCTAACCAAGCAATAGTTTCGAAATCTAAATCATTGGTAGGCTCATCCATTATTAAAACATCAGGATTACCGAAAAGTGCTTGCGCAATTAATACACGTACTTTTTGTTTACCATCTAAATCTTTCATTAAAGTGTAATGTAAATCTTCAGCTATACCTAAGTTAGATAACATTGCTGCTGCATCAGAATCTGCATTCCAACCATTCATCTCTTCAAAAACAATTTGAAGTTCCCCTATCTTTTCTGCATTTTCATCTGTATAGTCTGCATAAAGCGCATCAATCTCTTTTTTTATTTTAAAAAGATCTTTGTTACCCATAACCACAGTTTCTAAAACTGGGTACTCATCATAAGCATAGTGATCTTGTGTAAGTACAGACATTCTTTTACCTGATTCTAAATGAACCTGACCAGAAGTAGGATCCATCTTTCCAGAAATTATTTTTAAAAATGTAGACTTACCTGCACCATTGGCACCAATAATTCCATAACAATTTCCTGTTTGAAATTTGGTATTTACTTCATCAAACAAAACACGTTTACCAAACTGGACAGATAAATTAGATACTGATAACATAAGACTTTTTTAGTTTTTGCAAAAGTAGTAAATTGATTTCTTTTTATAGAAACATAGCAAGTATTTTTAATCTAGAAATCATTTGTAAAACGTATTAATACTATTATTATTTTTAACAACGTATTAACAAGAGCGACACTCTTGAATAACTATTTTTGTATAATCTATACTTTATAATTTTTATGTACAAAAAATTAGTATTCTTATTACAAATATGTATGATATCAATTTTTATCAGCTGCGAAACAACTGATAAAGAAAGAGCAACTTATTTTGGTGGAAAAATTGTAAATCCAAAATCTAATAATGTTGTGCTTTATTCTATGGAAAAAGTAATTGATACTTTTCTATTAGACGAGGACAATAAATTTATTGGAAAGATTAGAAATGTAAAAGAAAGCTTATATTACTTTGTTCATGGTAATGAGAATCAATACATCTATTTAGAACCAAAGGACAGTTTAATGCTTAGACTAAATACTTGGGACTTTGACGAATCTTTGGTTTTTGCAGGATCTGGAGCAGAGAGAAATAACATACTAATTGATTGTTTTTTAGAGGATGAAAAAGAAAAGCAAAAATTTTATGAATTAAATAAAAAAGAACCTCAAGCATTTAAAAGAAGTACCGATTCTTTGTTAGAAACAAAACAAGTAATCTTTAATGAGTACGTTACTAATCATCCAAATGAAACAAGAGGTTTTTTTGACATTTTAAAAATTGCACTTACCTTCCCAATTTATTCACGTTTCGAAAGGTATCCAATACTACATGCTAAATACAATGAAGATGGTAAATTTCCAAAAATTACAAACGATTTTTATGAATTTCGGAATAGTTTAGACATCAACAAAGACACTTTAATGTATTTCCCTCCATACTCTAGGTATATTAAAAATTATGTTTACAATGAAACGTATGCATTAGGTCATAAACCTATGAAACGGAAGTACACACAAAATTTTACTCTAGATTTATTACAAATTATAGATGATAAAATTAGTTCTGAAAGCACAAAAAATGCCTTCTTAAAACAAACTTTAGTGAGTCATTTTTATAACAAATCTTCTGATCAAGTAAACTTAAAAGCATTTCAAATGTTTTTAAAATCTTCTACTAATGATAAGGATAGAAGTACAATACAAAGTTTATTAAATGATTCTAAAGCTATACAACTCGGAAATAAATTACCGAATTTTGAAGTCACAGATTTTAACAATACCAAACATTCAATCCAAAATTTAATAAGAAGAAGAAAATCCTTTTTATTGTTTTGGAACCCAGAATATGTATCTAAATCTTATATTTCATCTCGTTTATTATACTTATCAAGTAACTATCCTAATATTACCTTCCTTGTTATTAAAACCAATGGTTCAGATGATGAAAAAATAGAAAAATTAGATATTAAAAATCAATTTTATATTGATTCAGATAATTTTGCTCAATCATTTTTAAGTAGTAGAATGACTAGAACTATACTTTTAGATCGAAATTCAACCGTTATAAATGGCTTTGCTTCATTGTATTCTAACAACCTAATACCTTATCTAGAAGAATTGAATAAAAATTAAAAAACGTATTACTCTTCTAATTCATTTATTTTGTACTACATTTGCACGATTTTATTTTTGAGTGTAACTCATTTAAAATCAGGTCGAAATTAATAATCAGATTTACAGGTGGGCGTTCTGTGAATCTACAAAATCACAGAAATGTCAACATTTAAAGAAATAGGGCTAAAAGCACCTATAATCAAAGCATTAACAGATTTAGGTTACGAAAAACCAACTGTTATACAAGAAAAAGCAATTCCACAAATAATATCTTCTGATACAGATTTAAAAGCATTTGCACAAACTGGTACAGGTAAAACTGCTGCCTTTAGTTTACCAATATTAGAGCTTTTAGAAGAAGATAATAACAATGTACAAGCAATTATATTATCACCAACAAGAGAACTTGCAGTTCAAATTGGTAATAATATTAAAGACTTTTGCAAATATTTAAAGAATGTAAAAGTAACTACTGTTTATGGAGGCTCTAGTATGGAAGATCAAATTAGATCTTTAAAAAGAGGCTCTCAAATTGTTGTTGGAACTCCAGGTAGAACCCTAGATTTAATTAACAGAAGAGCTTTAAAGTTAGGTAACGTAAGATGGTTAGTTTTAGATGAAGCTGATGAAATGCTTAACATGGGTTTTAAAGAAGAGCTAGACAAAGTATTAGAAGCTACTCCAGAAACTAAACAAACCTTATTATTTTCTGCAACTTTCCCTAGAGAAGTAGAAGCAATTGCCAAAAATTATATGACAACTCCTGTAGAAATTACTTCTGGAGAAAAGAACTCAGGTTCAGAAAATGTAAGTCATGAGTTTTATGCAGTTACAGAAAGAACACGTTATCCTGCATTAAAAAGAATTGCAGATTTAAATCCAGATATTTATGCAATTATCTTCTGTAGAACTAGAAGAGAAACTCAAGAAGTTGCAGATAACTTAATTAAAGATGGTTATAATGCAGATTCTTTACATGGAGATTTATCTCAAGCACAGAGAGATTCTGTTATGGGTAAATTCAGAAAGAAAACCATTCAGATTTTAGTAGCAACAGATGTTGCAGCTCGTGGTTTAGATGTAAATGAATTAACGCATGTAATTAATCATAAATTACCAGATCAAATAGAAAACTACACACATAGAAGTGGTAGAACTGGTAGAGCAGGTAATAAAGGTGTATCTATTGTTTTAGTAAATAATAGAGAAAAAGGTAAATTACGTGTAATAGAACGTATTATTAAGCAAAAATTTGTTGAAGGTAAAGTTCCTACAGGAAAAGAAATTGTAGAAAATCAATTAATGAATTTAATTGATAAAGTAAATGATACTAAGGTTAATGAATCTGAAATTACAGAGTTTTTACCTAGCATTTATGACAAATTAAAAGACCTAGATAGAGAACAATTAATACAGAAGTTTGTTTCTTTGGAATTCAACACAATGTTGGCGTACTACGAAAACTCTAAAGATTTAAATGACTTAGGCAGAGAAAATTCTAGGTCTAGAGAAACTGCAGATAACATGACTCGTTTCTTTATCAATATTGGTAGAAAAGATAGTTTAAATCCTGCTAAACTAATTGGTTTAATTAATGACCAAAATATTGGTGATAAGATAGAAATTGGTGCTATAGATATATTAGATACTTTTTCTTTCTTTGAGATTGATAAAAACTTTGAAAACCAAACTTTAGATGCTTTTGCTTCTAATCAGCCAGATTTTGACGGTAGATCTGTAAATGTAGAGATTACCAAAAAAGAACGTTCTGGAGGAGGAAGAAGAGGAAAAAAGAAATCTTTTGGTAAAAAAGACGGAGGTTTTGGACGCAGAAGAAGCGCAGAAGGTTCATCATCTAGAAGAAGTTCTGATAATGGTGGTGGAAGAAATAGAAGTGATAGAAGTGACAGAGGATCTTCATCATCTAGATCTGACAGAAAACCTGGAGGATTTGGAAGAAAAAGAAGAGATTCTTAGAAAAAATAAAAAAGCTCAAGATTTATTTCTTGAGCTTTTTACTTTTATATTATTTCGTTTTTAAATAACTAACTACAGCTTTTCGAATATCATAAGCCATTTCATCTTCTTTAGGGTGATAAACTGAGTAGACCTCTTTGTTTTCTGGAGATAAAAATGGAATATCAAATCCTTTTAATAAATAATCAGAAAAAGCAGCAATATAGGTTTTATTTGCATTTATTTTTTGATTATTGATGTACCAAGTATCCCCTACTTTATTTGTATTAAATCTCTGTAAGTAAGCTCCCGTACCTGAGGCTAACTCTCCATAATCCAAAACACGTTTTAATAACCTACCTTTAATTTTAACTTTTACAATTGCGCCACCAAATGGTAAAACCCTAAAAATATCCATTGGAGTAATGGCACCAACTAGTTGATCATCAATACGAATAGAACCACCGTTAACCAAAGCACAATCTACCTTATTATCAAATACAAACGACATAGATTCTGTGATTACTTCCCCTAAATTTGTTTGCTCACTTCTTATAGGAGTATCTCTTCCATCTAAAGGAATAGTAGAGGAATAAATCACTTCATTTGGTTTAAAAATTACTTTGCTAATTTCAGTAGTTAAAATAGATTGCCATTTACCAACAATAGAATCAACCTTTTTATCAGGTTTAATGGAATTATTAATTTCTTTAAGTTCAGAGTTTATAGTAATTTCTTTTGTTTCTTTATCAAACAAAATTCGATGTATATAAGTAGTTTTTGCATTGGCATCTGCTTTAGTAATTACTCCGTTTTCAGTCTCAATCCGCATATTAGTATGCTCATGGCCACCCATTATTAATGGAATTTCTGGCAACAGCTTTGCAATTCTTTTATCATTGGTAATTTTTACGTGTGTTAATCCAAAAACGACATCCACAGAATCTTTAAGTGCCTCATAATTAGCTTTTACTTTTTTGAACATATGATCATAAACAACATAATCTTTTGGATTTGATGGAATACAAACACTTACAAAGCCAACTTTAATAGATGTTCCATCATCATCAGTCAACTTTTTAATAAATGTTTCTGGAATGTACTCTATTTGTGAATTTACTTTTTTATGAAAAGGACGTTTTAAGCTATCATTATGAGAGACATTTCCTCCAACCCAAGAAAAAGTACTTTCATTTAATCTTTTTTGAAAGTCTTTATAAGGTAAATCGAACTCATGATTTCCAAAAGCTACTAAATCAAAATTCATAGCATTCATAACTTCTATCATTTGTTTACCTCTAATTCTTTCTCCGTTTACTTTTAAGGAACCAATTAACGAGGGGTTCAAAAAATCACCTGCCATAAACAGTAATGTATTTTTATTTTCTTTTAAGAGTGTTTTATGAACAGACTCTACTCGTGCTAAACCTCCAAATTTACCTCCCTGAATTGGTGCTATTTCATAAACATCATTTAATTGTAAAAATGTGAAAGAAATTTTTTTGTCATCCTTTTTACAAGATATTATTAAAAAAAACATACAACACATTAGTGATAATTGCCTTAAATTCAATTTTTTGAATGGATTTTTCATAACTATTAATTAATGATTAAATACCTCCAGTGCTTTATTGTAAGCACTTTCAAAACTCATGGGCTTAATATTAGTTTCTACTTTTTCTGAAGTAAAATAACTTAATAATTTTTCTGTAGGCATATTACCTGTAAGCTCATCTTTAGCCATTGGACAACCTCCATAACCTTTTATGGCACCATCAAATCGTAAACAACCCGCTTTATAGGCAGCATCTACTTTTTCGAACCATTTATCTGGAGTTGTATGTAAATGAGCACCAAATTCTATATTACTAAACTGAGGAATTAAGTTAGAAAACAAATACGCTATAACATCTGGTGTAGATGTACCTACAGTATCTGAAAGTGACAAAATTTTCACCCCCATATTTGCAAGTTTTTCGGTCCACTCCCCTACTATTTCAACATTCCATGGGTCTCCATAAGGATTTCCAAAACCCATTGACAAATAGGCTACAACTTCCTTTTTAGATTTATCAGCTAAGTTTAAAATTTTATCGAGTGTAATTATAGATTCTTTAATTGTTTTATGAGTATTTCTCATCTGAAAATTTTCAGAAATAGAAAACGGATAACCTAAATAATTAATTTCCTCAAACTGAACTGCGTCCTCTGCTCCTCTATAATTTGCAATTATAGCTAGTAATTTACTTTTTGTAGTACTTATTTCTAATTGAGACAATACAGCTGCTGTATCTCTCATTTGAGGTATTGCTTTTGGTGAAACAAAACTCCCAAAATCAATAGTGTCAAAACCAACTTTTAATAAAGAATTTATATACAATGCCTTTCTATCAGTAGCTATAAAGTGAGACTTTATAGCCTGCATAGCATCTCTTGGACATTCTATTATTTTGACATTTTTCATTAATCCAAATATAGATAAAGTAATGATGATTAGAAATTTTTCTAGTTGATTATTCTCTAATTTATACTAATTTCGTTGCGTAATGATTACAAAAAAACACATACTACCTGTTATTGTAATTTCTCAATTTTGCTGCACTTCTTTATGGTTTGCAACAAATGGTGTAATGAGTGCTGTAGTTTTAGAATATCAGTTAGAAAGCGATGCAATTGGATGGTTAACTTCTGCTGTGCAATTTGGTTTCATTACAGGCACTTTGCTGTTTGCTCTTTTTACAGTTAATGATCGATTTTCTCCTTCTAAAGTATTTTTCACGAGTGCTTTATGTGCTGCCTTTTTCAATTTTTGTTTTATATTAGAAGGCGAAGAATCTTCATACTTACTGATATTTAGATTTTTAACAGGATTATTTTTAGCAGGGATTTATCCTGTAGGAATGAAAATTGCTACGGATTATTTTGATAAAGGGTTGGGCAAATCTTTAGGTTTCTTAGTAGGTGCTTTAGTTTTAGGTACAGCACTTCCTCATTTAATAAAAGATTTCTTTATTGATACTTCTTGGAAATCTGTAATTGTTTTAACCTCTATACTATCTATTACTGGTGGTTTCCTTATTCTATTCTTCGTCAAAGACGGTCCATATAGGAAACGAAATAATAGTTTTGACTTAACAACAATTACAACTGTTTTTAAAAAAAATGAATTTAGAAAAGCAGCTTTTGGTTATTTTGGCCATATGTGGGAGCTCTACACATTTTGGGCCTTTGTACCTATTATGTTATCTTCATACAATAATATACATTCAAATTTAACCATTGATATTTCTCTACTGTCTTTTCTAATTATCGGTATTGGTAGTTTATCTTGTATTTTTACAGGCTACATTTCTCAAAATTTAGGAGTAAACAAAACAGCTTTTAATTTTTTATTAGGATCATTCCTTTGTTGTTTAATAGCTCCTTTTTGTTTTCTTGTTGATAGCCAAACTCTATTTATAGTATTTTTAATGGTATGGAGCTTTTTAGTTATTGGAGATTCACCCATGTTTTCAACCTTAGTGGCCCAAAATGTAGCCTCTAAAAACAAAGGTTCCGCTCTAACCATAGTAAACTGTTTAGGATATTCTATAACTATTTTAAGTATCTTAATTATTACAGAGTTAAATTTTACTTTTCAATCTAATTTCATTTTTATGTTATTAGGCATTGGTCCTGCATTAGGACTTTTTACCTTCCGTAAAAAAAGGGATAATAAAACTGATATAGAAATTTAGTTGTTCATAAGATTTATTGATGGCTTTGGTTTAAAAAAAAAAAAAGATAAATAAGATAAAAATGATTATAATTATGTTGATCATAAAAAGAGCCTAGATTAATAATCTAGGCTCTTTTTACTATTTAATAAAATGAAAATCTAACCTACTAACTGTTTTGTAGATGGCTTAAACTTTGTTAACACA
>Ga0233438_10000885_pt1 | contig 35637 bp, 38 predicted proteins | sample SI_123_September_FD_182720 | JGI IMG/M metagenome (GOLD analysis project Ga0233438, IMG submission 182720) | Seawater microbial communities from Saanich Inlet, British Columbia, Canada - SI_123_September2016_10_MG | ecosystem: Environmental > Aquatic > Marine > Inlet | place: Canada: British...
TTTTATTTTTAAAGTTTTTATTTATTATTTTCACAATAAATAGAAGCAAATTCTGTTGCTTTCATAATCTCTTCAGGTTCTTTTTTAAAGATTAGATCTATCTCTTCATCTGAGTATTTTTCACTTAACTTATTTATAGTGCATAAACAGTATTTTTTGGCAGCTTCTGCTCCCAAATAAACTTTAGAGTTACCATAGCACCCAATATACATTTGTTTTTCATACTCTGGACTTAAAGCTAAAACGCTGGAACAAAAAAGAAAATTGACGACAAGAATGATTTTAAATTTTTTGATCATATTCACCAATTTTACCAGTTTTTTGAAGTAGATCATCGATGAAATCAAATATTTTTTTCTTCCTGTCATCTGAAGTAGGACTTTCTGTAACAATTACTAACGATGGTTTATTAGACGATGCTCTAATTAATCCCCATGAACCATCATCAAAAGTAAATCTTATTCCATTAACTGTTAAAATTTCAGAAATTTCTTGGTTATCAATCTTTATATTTTCATTTTTTATTTCTGTAACTTTTTTTACTAAATCTTCAACTACTTGATATTTTTCTTCATCCTTACAGAATGGAGCCATTGTAGGTGTTTGAAAAGTATTTGGTAAGTCATTGATGATTTCATTCATTTTTCTACTTTGATTATCTAATAAATGACAAACTTGGATTGCTGAATTAATTCCATCGTCATAACCATACCCTAGTGGTTGATTAAAAAAGAAATGTCCACTTTTTTCAAATCCAGCTAAAGCTTTTTCAACATTAACTTTTCTTTTAATATGTGAATGACCTGTTTTCCAATAAATAGTTTCACAATTATTTTCCAACAGCACTTTATCTTTTGAATATAATCCAGTTGACTTAACATCAACCACAAACTTTGAATTTTTATGTTTTGATGAAAGGTTTCTTGCTATTAATAATCCAATTTTATCAGAAAAAATTTCATTTCCCTTATTATCTATTACACCAACTCTATCACCATCACCATCAAAACCAAAACCTATGTCTGCATTGTTATCTTTTACTGCTTTACTTATTTCATGCAGCATTTCTAAATCCTCTGGATTTGGATTATACTTTGGAAAGGTCCAATCTAATTTACAATCTAATTCTATTACCTCACAACCTATGCCTCTTAAAATATCAGGTGCAAATATTCCTGCAGTTCCATTACCACATGCAACAACTGCTTTAATCTTTTTATTAATTTTATTTTTATTAATTAAATCATCTTTATAAATCTCTTGAAAACCTTCTATTTTTTTTTCATTTCCTTCACCTTTAATAAATTTTTGATTTAATGTAATATCTTTTAACTCTTTCATTTCTTCTGGAGCATGAGTTAATCCTTTTTTGATCCCCATCTTAACTCCAGTCCAACCATTTTCATTATGGCTTGCAGTTACCATTGCTACAGCATCGGCATTTAAATTGAATTGAGCAAAGTAAACAGTGGGCGATAAGGATAAACCAATATCTTCAATGTTACAGCCTGTTGAAAATAATCCTTTTTTTAAAGCAGCTTTTATTTCCTCACTATAAGATCTATAATCATGACCCACAATTACTCTCGGGTTACTTTTTTTTGTGTGATTTATAATTTGAGTACCCAAACCTTTTCCAAGATTCTCTATACCTGCTTGGTCTATGTCTTTTTCATACAACCATCTTGCGTCATATTCTCTAAAGCCGTAGGGGTCTATTTTTATTTCTTTAGTCATTACTTATGTTTCTTACATTTATTTAGATTTTTTTATTGATTTTTTTTTTGAATGTTCTATATATGTTCTGTTGATTTATGATTTATATAGTGTATCAACACTTATTACATACAACATGTAGTTGTTTTATGTAAAAAAACTTAATAATTATTATTAATATGAACAAAATACTATCACAAGCACTCAAGAAAGCTGTCTCTGAATATAGCCCTAATAATAAAGAGCTAACTAAAGAGAAACGACCAGACTTATTCTCATTAAGTAACGACACAGAACTATTTCAAAATGAAAAAGGAATTATCATTAAAATTGACAGATCAAGAGATGCAAATTTAACTGATTTTGGAAAAGCAACTTTAAAAGATAGATATTTAGGTCATAACGAGTCTTTTCAAGATTTATTTGCTCGTGTTGCAAGTTCATACGCTGACGATAATTTACATGCCCAAAGAATTTATAACTATATTAGTAATTTATGGTTCATGCCAGCTACTCCAGTACTATCAAATGGTGGAACAAAAAGAGGGTTACCAATTTCTTGTTTTTTAAATGAAGCTTCAGATAGTTTAAATGGAATACTTGATCTTTGGAGTGAAAATGTTTGGTTAGCTGCAAAGGGTGGAGGTATAGGAAGTTACTGGGGAAATCTTAGATCTATTGGTGAGAAAATTGGAAAGGTTGGAAAAACTTCTGGGATAATTCCTTTCATTAAAGTTATGGATTCTTTAACAATGGCAATTAGTCAAGGATCTTTAAGAAGAGGTTCTGCAGCGTGTTATCTTCCAATTGATCATCCAGAAATAGAAGAGTTTATTGAAATGAGAAGACCAACAGGTGGTGACCCAAACAGAAAAGCATTAAATCTACATCATGGTATTTTAGTTTCTGATGCATTTATGAGAGCTGTTGAAACAGATGAACAGTGGGCATTAAAAAGTCCGGCAGATGGTACTGTACAACAAACTATCTCGGCAAGAAATTTATGGATTAGATTATTAACCGCGAGAATGGAAACTGGTGAGCCATATATCATTTATATTGACACTGTGAATAGACAAATTCCACAACATCATAAGCTTGCAAATTTAACTGTTAAAACTTCAAATTTATGTAGTGAAATAACTTTACCAACTGGAATAGATAAAGATGGTAGAGATAGAACTGCAGTTTGTTGTTTGTCTTCTTTAAACTTAGAAAAATACGATGAGTGGAAAGATGATAAAATGATGATTAATGATGTTATGAGATTTTTAGATAACGTATTGACTGATTTTATCGATAGAGCGCCTGATCAATTTGCTGATGCAAAGTATTCTGCGGGAAGAGAGAGAAGTGTTGGATTAGGAGTTATGGGTTTTCATTCTTATTTACAAAAAAATCAAATTCCACTTGAGTCAGTAATGAGTAAAGTTTGGAATAAAAAAATATTTAAGCACATTCAAGAAAATGTTGATCAAGCATCTAAAGATTTAGCAGATGAAAGAGGAGCTTGTCCTGATGCTGCGGAGTATGGTTTTAATGAGAGATTTTCTAATAAAACTGCTATTGCGCCAACTGCTTCAATTTCTATTATTTGTGGTGGCGCTTCACCAGGGGTAGAGCCTGTTGCTGCTAATAGCTATACTCACAAAACTCTTTCTGGCTCGTTCAATGTTAGAAATAGATATTTAGTTGAGCTATTAGAAAAACATGGAAAAAATACAGATGAAGTGTGGTCTGGAATTACAACAAATCAAGGCTCTGTTTCTCATCTAGATTTTTTAACTGATTTAGAAAAAGATGTTTTTAAAACAGCATTTGAGCTTGACCAAAAATGGATTATTGAATTAAGCGGAGATAGAACACCTCATATATCTCAAGCTCAATCAATTAATCTTTTTTTAGCAGCAGATGTTCATAAAAAAGAACTACATAAAATTCATTTTGATGCATGGAAAAAAGGACTAAAAAGCCTTTATTACTGTAGATCAAAATCAATACAACGTGCAGAAAATGTTAACGATTCAAAATCAACTGACATACTAGCAAACGTTTATAAACAAAAACCAACAGCGGAAAAAGATCCGGAATATGAGGAGTGTCTATCATGTCAGTAGCAGAGAAAATTAAAGCTGAAATAATTAAACCTAAAAACAATAATGGATTATTAGTAGCTAATCCCGTTTATAAACCATTTAGATATCCATGGTGTTATGATGCTTGGTTAACTCAACAAAGAATTCATTGGTTACCAGAAGAAGTGCCATTAGGAGACGACGTTAGAGATTGGCAAAAAAATCTATCTGCATCTGAAAAAAATTTATTAACTCAAATTTTTAGATTTTTTACCCAAGCAGATGTAGAAGTAAGTAACTGTTACATTCGTCATTATATGAATGTATTTAAACCTACAGAAGTTTTGATGATGATGTCATCATTTGCTTCAATGGAAACTGTTCATATAGCAGCATACTCACACTTACTAGATACTATTGGAATGCCTGAGTCAGAATATTCAGCTTTTATGAAGTATAAAGAAATGAAAGATAAGTATGATTACATGCAAGGTTTTGATGTTAAATCAAACCATGATATTGCAAAAACGATTGCTGTATTTAGTGCTTTTACAGAAGGACTACAATTGTTTGCAAGTTTTGCAATTCTACTTAATTTTCCAAGACATAATAAAATGAAGGGCATGGGTCAGATTGTTACGTGGTCAGTTAGAGATGAAACTTTGCATTGTAACTCTATGATAAGATTATTTAAAGAATTTGTTAATGAAAATCCTGGTATTTGGACAGAAAAATTAACAAGTGAACTTTACCACGCTTGCAAAACAATTATTGCTCATGAAGATGCTTTTATTGATTTAGCATTTGAAATGGGTCCTATGGAAGGTTTAACTGGACAAGAAGTTAAAGATTATATTAGGTTCATTGCAAACAGAAGATTAACTCAGCTAGGTTTAGAACCACTTTATGATGTTCAAAAAAATCCTTTAACATGGCTTGATACAATGTTGAATGCAGTAGAGCACATGAACTTTTTTGAAGGTCGTGCTACTGAATATTCTAAAGCATCAACTCAAGGAACTTGGACCGAAGCTTTTAGTTAATAATTTTAAGTGGATAAATTTCTTGTATCGAAAAAAGCAGCTCGATTAATTGTTCTACAGAGAATTGAACTTATAAGTTCATCATTAAAGAGAGTAAGAAAAATCTTTGGAAGGTTTATATTTTCTAATTTTATAACTAAATTTTTTATCAATGAAAAATTAATTGGTGAAAGTTATCATGATATAATGATTAATGAATTTTCGACAATAGAAAAGTTTATTAATAAAGAAGATAATTTATTTCTTAGTATAGGCGGAGGGTTAGGTGGTCTTGAACTCATGATAAATAAGAAATTTGATAATAGGAATTACTATTTTATCGAACGAAACTTTATATCTAAAAAAGTTAAATACGGATGGGGTGGTATGACAAATAGTGAAGCATATAACGACTTAAATCTGCAAAAAAATTTTTTAGAAACTAATGGATTAAAAAATGAGCAAATTAATATTTATGATTATGATAAAGATGATTTACCAAATATAAAGTTTGATTTAGTGATTTCATTATTATCCTTAGATTATCATTATGATTTTGACATTTATATTAATTATTTAAAAAAGATATCTAAACCAAACACAAGAATAATTTTTGACACAATAAGGGCTGATCATTTTAAAAGTATTTTTAAAAATGTTGAAATAATTAAAACATATGATGATACCGTACATAAATCTAAAAGAATTATGTGTAGTCAGTTTATTGATTTATAATAAATTATCTTTGATTTAGCTGTAAAACTTTTCTGTGCTTACTACCTTTGTAACTAGCAAGTGGTCTAATAAGTTTATTTGCAGCGTGTTGTTCCATGATATGGGCTGACCAACCTGTAATCCTTGATATTACAAATATTGGTGTAAAGAAATCTGTATCAAAGCCCATAAGATGGTAAGTGGGACCAGTTGGATAATCTACATTTGGATGAATGTCTTTTCTCTCAATCATCACTTTTTCTACAATGTTATATATTTTTTCAAATTTTTTATCTTTTTTAATCTTTGCTACTTTACCAAAATATTCTCTCATCGTAGGAACTCTTGAGTCTCCACTTTTATAAACCCTATGACCAAATCCCATAACAACATCTTTATTATCTAGAGCATCATTAATCCATTTAAGTGCATTTTCTGGTTTTTTAATTTTGTTCATCATGTGCATGACTTCTTCATTAGCCCCACCATGTAAGGGACCTTTTAAACTGGCAATAGCCCCAGTTATTGCTCCATGTATATCCGATAAACTACTAGTAATAGTTCGAGCTGTAAAAGTTGAAACATTAAAACTGTGTTCGGCATATAAAATTAAAGAGACATCAAAAGCTTTTACAATTTCTTTTTGTGGAACTTTTCCAAAACACATGTAAAAAAAATTTTCAGCAAAAGTTAAATCTTTTTTTGGTTTAATAATTTTTTTTCCTTTTCTGATTCTGTAGAAGGCAGCCAGCGCTGTTGGAGTTTTTGAAAAAATTCTTAGAGCTTTTCTCATATTGGCCTCAGGGGAAGAGTCAGATGTCTCTTTATCTTCCAATCCCATCACACTAACAGCAGTTCTTGCAACATCCATTGGATGAGACTTTTTAGGCATATGTTTTATTATGTCATATAAATTTTTAGATAAATCTCTTTCATTCTTTTCTTGCTTTTCAAATTTTTTTAATTCAATTGAGTTTGGAAGATCTTTATTTAAAATTAGATAAGCAACTTCTTCAAATCTACAATATTCACATAAATCTTGGGCAGCATAACCTCTGTATGTTAAAGAATTTATTTCAGGCATTACTTTTGAAACCTCTGTCTCGTCAACAACTATTCCAAGTAAACCTTTTTTTATTTCATCACTCATTATTCATGTCCATCTGTACTAAAATTATAAATTTTTTCATCTAGTGAGTTATATTTTTCATACTCAACTAACTCATATAATCTTTTTCTAGTTTGCATTTTATCAAGAATATTGTTCTGATGTCCATTAGCATAAATGTCTCGTAGGCCATCTTCCACATTTTTCATAGCTAATCTTTGTGTGGTTACAGGATAAATTACTATGTTGTATCCAAAATTTTCTAACTCTTTGTAGTTGAAAAGTTTGGATTTACCAAACTCAGTCATGTTAGCAAGTAAATAGCAAGAAAGCTCTTTTCTAACTTTTTCAAAATCTTTTTCATCATGAAGTGCTTCAGGAAAGATAATCTCTGCACCTGCATCAATATAAGCTTTACACCTATCTATCATTTTATCTATACCCTCAACACCTTTTGCATCTGAGCGAGCTATAATTTTAAAATTTTCATCTTGTTTTGCAGCAACACATTCTTTAATTTTTTTAACCATTGCATCTGTTGAAATTAATTCTTTATTATCAAGATGACCACACCTTTTACGCTCTACTTGATCTTCTAAGTGGACGGCCGCAACTCCAAACTCTTCAAAAGTTTTTATTGTTTCTTCACAAGATTTAAATCCAGTATCTATATCTACAATAGTAGGTAAACTTGTTACTCTTGATATCAAATATGATCTTGTGCTTACATCTTGTAAAGAAGTTAGTCCAATATCTGGAAACCCTAAATCATTTGCCATAACACCTCCAGATACATAAACAGCATCATAACCAATCTCTTCTATTAATTTTGCTGTTAAGGGATTGTATGCTCCTGGAACTCTTAGAATTTTGTTTGTTTTTAATTTTTTGACAAGGTCTGATCTTTTTTGACTGGGCTCTTTTTCAACAAAGTGCACTAAAAAATTCCTTTTTTTGTATTTTTTTTAATTTGACTTCTTTTTACCTGAATATTTAATTTATTCAATTCGCCAGATTTTAAGTTTTTTAAGTTCTGAACCGTCTTTAAAAACCTAGAGCTTTCTTTTTTATCTAATATACCATTTGTAAGTGTTAAAAATTTCTGAATATAGTTTTGTCTTTTGAAGGGACGAGCTCCATATGGGTGAGCATCAGCTCTGTCTAATTGCTCTATAATTTTTTTACCATTATTTAGAGTTACAACTACTTTTCCTCCAAAAGATTTATTTTTTGGGTTAGGATCATGGTATTTTTTAGTCCATTTTTTATCTTCATGTGTTGTAATTGATTTCCATATTTTAATAGTGCTTTTTTTATTTGCTCTTTGCTTTGTATAAGATTTAACGTGATGCCAATCAGCATCTTCTAAAGCAACTGCAAAAATATACATAATAGAGTGATCTAAAGTTTCTCTACTTGCATTTGGATCCATTTTTTGAGGATCATTTGCACCAGTTCCAATAACATAATGAGTATGATGACTTGTATATAAATCAATTTTTTTAATTTGAGCTAGATTAGGTATTTTTTTATTAAGTTTTTTTGCAATATCTATTAAAGCTTGAGCTTGATACTCTGCAGAGTATTCCTTGGTGTATGTTTCTAAAATAGCTTTTTTACTTTCACCTTTTTTTGGAAGTGGAACATTATATATAGCTTTTTTTCCATCTAATATTCTTGCTATAACACTATCTTCGCCTTCATAAATTGGACTTGGTGCACCTTCACCACGCATTGCTCTATCAACTGCTTCAATTGCAAGTTTGCCTGCGTGAGCTGGAGCAAAAGCTTTCCAACTAGATATTTCACCTTTACGAGATTGCCTTGTTGATATAGTTGTGTGTAAAGCTTGCTGTACTGCTTGATAGATTGTTTCAGTATTCAATTTTAGCATTGCTCCTAACCCAGCAGCAACACTAGGTCCTAAATGTGCAATATGATCAATTCTATGCTTGTGAAGACAAATACCTTTTACTAAATTTACCTGTACTTCATAGGCTGTAATTATTCCTTTTAAAAGATCCAGACCATTTTTTTTATTTTGTTGTGCCACACTTAAAAGCGGTGGAATATTATCCCCAGGGTGACTGTAGTCTGCAGCTAAAAAAGTATCATGAAAATCTAACTCTCTTACCGCAGTCCCATTTGACCAAGCGGCCCATTCACAATCAAATTTTTTTTTTGAATCGATTCCAAATAAGGTTGCACCGTTTTTTCTTGGATGCTTTAAAGCCATTTCTCTTGAAGAAATTACTGCCCTTCTATTTAAAGAGGCAATAGCAACAGAGGCATTATCTATCAATCTATTGATAACCATTTCGATTGATTTTTTATCTAACCTTGCATTATCTGAAGCAATTTCTGCAATTTTCCACGCTAATTGATTTTTCTTAGGTAAATTAATTTTTGATGGAAAAACTTTAACTTTATGCGATATCACAAATCTCCTAAATTTTTATGTGCTTATTAATAGTAAGAAAAAAAATTAAATCAATCTTTTAAATAAGTAGAAACTATTTTTTCAACACCAATAAAGTCTTTTATTAAATGATTGTGGTAAATTTCATTAGTATTTTTTTCTGTGTATCCATTTTCTAATAAAATTACTGGAATAGAAGCAGCCTTCGCTGCATTAGCATCAGTTTCACTATCACCTATCATTAGAGATTTTTCAACATCACCACCTAAAATTTCAATAACACTTGTCAAATGTCTAGGATCTGGTTTACAATAATCAAAAGTATTGTGCCCAGCTACATATTCAAAAAAATCATTGATACCAATTTTTTTTAAAAGATCTATCGCTAAATGTTCTTGTTTGTTAGTACATACTGCCATAGAAATATTTTTTTCTTTACACCATTTTAAAAATTCCATCACACCATTAATTAAAGTACTCTCGTTTACTATATTCTTTCCATAAAAGTTTACAAAATCATTAACCATTTCTTCTTTAATTTTCTTATCATTAATTTTTCCAAATTCTTTTTTTGCCTGACCCCATATAGATCTACCAAGCATAGCACCAGCTCCTTGGCCAACAAGATTTCTAATCTCCTCAGTAGATTTAGTTGGATAACCATATTTTTTCATGACGTGATTATGTGCATTCATTAAGTCAGGGGCTGTATCAACTAAAGTGCCATCCAAATCAAATAAAATTGTATATTTTTGAGTCATTATTAAAGTATTTTTAAGAAACAATTTGTGAATTAAGGTAACTTTAAACTTACTATAAAGATTTTTTTAAATGAAACAAATAAATTCACAAAAAATTCAAATAAAATTGCGTAATAAATTCACTAAGTCTGGTGTGAAGATGATTGGACCAGAAACAATTTTTTTTTCAGAAGATACAAAAATTGGAAAAAATGTAATTATCAATCCATATGTTGTATTTGGAAAAAAAGTTAAGATTGGTAATAATGTAATTATAAATTCTTTTTCACACCTAGAAGATTGCAAAGTGGAAAATAAAGTAGACATTGGACCCTATGCAAGAATAAGGCCCGGAACTATTTTAAAGGATGGATCAAAAATAGGAAACTTTGTAGAAATAAAAAAAAGTATTGTTGGAAAAAAATCTAAAATTAATCATTTATCCTATGTAGGAGACACACAAATTGGAAAAGAGGTTAACATTGGAGCTGGAACAATTACTTGCAATTATGATGGAGTAAAAAAAAGCAAAACAAAAATTAAAGATAATGTTTTTATAGGGTCTAATTCATCTTTAGTAGCTCCTGTCACTATCAATGAAAATAGTATTGTCGGAGCAGGATCTGTAATAACAAAAAATATAAAGAAAAAGTCTCTTGCTTTAACTAGAGCAAATCAAATCGAGATTAAAAACTATAAAAGAAAAAAGAAATAAAAAATGTGCGGAATTATAGGTATCACTAGCAGCAAACCAGTTTCATCTGCTATTATAAACTCATTAAGAAAATTAGAATATAGAGGCTATGACTCTGCAGGTTTAGCAACTCTTTCTGGAGGAATAATTAATGAGGTTAAATCAGAGGGTAGAGTAGAAAATTTAGAAAAAAACATAGCCATAAAAAATATGCAAGGTTCTGTTGGTATAGGGCATGTAAGATGGGCAACACATGGTATACCAAATACAGTTAATGCTCATCCTCATTCTTCTAATAATGTTTCAATAGTACATAATGGGATTATTGAAAATTCAACAATTTTAAAAAAATTTTTAATTAGTAAAGGACATAAATTTAAATCTCAAACAGATACAGAGGTAATTGTTCATCTTATTACAGAGTACTTAAAGAAAAATGATTTGAAAAATTCTATTATAAAAATGCTTAACCAACTTCATGGAAGTTTTGCATTAGGTATAATATTTAAAGATCAGCCAGATTTAATTGTAGGAGCAAGAAGAGGTTCTCCATTAGCTGTTGGATACGGACCTAATGAAAATTATTTAGGATCAGATTCTTATGCGCTTAAATCAATGACTAACAAGATATCATATTTAAATGATGGAGAATTTTGCATTTTAAAAAAAAATATAGTTGAGTTTTACAATGAAGAAGGTGTGAAGGTTAATAAAAAAGTTTTAGAATTATCTTCAAGTGAGCAAGATTATGATAAAGGTGATTTTAAACATTTTATGGCAAAAGAAATTGAGGAACAACCAACAACTCTCAAAAATTGCATTAAAGAATACATTGATAATATTAATAACGAAATTAACATTTATAACTTTCCCTGGGACTTAAAAAAAATTTCTTCTATTACCTTAGTTGGTTGTGGAACTGCTTATCATTCTTGTTTAATGGCAAAATATTGGTTTGAGGAACTTTCATCATTAGATGTTACAATCGATATAGCCTCAGAATTTAGATATAGAAAAAATAGATTTAAAAAAGATAATTTATATGTTTTTGTTTCACAATCTGGAGAAACTGCAGACACATACGCAGCTTTGGATTTGTGTAATAAAAATAACATGAAAACTTGTAGTATTGTAAATGTTATTGAAAGCTCTATAGCAAGAGATGCAAATTTTGTTTTACCAATTCACTGTGGCCCTGAAATTGGAGTGGCCTCAACTAAAGCTTTTTTAGGACAAATGCTCGTTCTTTATATATTATGTCTAAAATTGTCAGTTTTAAATAAAGATTTAGATAAAAAAACTTACGTTAATAAAATTAAAGATTTAAAAAATTTACCAAAACTTATTGAAGAGACTTTATTGACTGAAAGTAAAATACAAACAATATCAAGTACTTTTACTGATGCAAAAGGATCAATGTTTTTAGGTAGAGGTTTTTCATACCCAATAGCTCTAGAGGGTGCACTTAAACTAAAAGAACTAGCCTATGTTCATGCCGAAGGATACCCAGCTGGAGAAATGAAACATGGACCATTAGCTTTAATAGAAGATGGAATGCCTGTTGTTGTATTAGCTCCAAGAGATAACTATTATCAAAAAACAATCTCAAACATGCAAGAAGTTATTGCAAGAGGAGCAAAAGTTTTATTGATCACAAATAAAAGTAAAGATGAAGTAATGTCAGAAAATATTTGGCAAACTATTGAAGTTGAAAGTACCAATGATGATTTACTTCCATTTTTATTAACAGTTCCACTGCAAAAACTAGCTTATTACTCCGCACTTAAAAAAGGCTATGATATTGATAAACCTAGAAATTTAGCCAAATCAGTTACAGTTGAATAATTAATAAACTCTGCTAAAACACTTCTAGGTTGAATATGAAAAATTGGAAATTAAATAGCTGGAGAAATTATCCTGTCAAACATATTCCGGAATATCCGGATAAAAAAGAATTAGATGGAGTGCTTAGTAAAATAAATAATTTTCCTCCACTAGTTTTTGCAGGTGAAACACGACATTTGAAAGAACAGCTTTCAGAAGTAGTGGATGGTAAAGCATTTTTATTACAAGGAGGTGATTGTGCAGAAAGTTTTGCAGAGTTTCATCCAGATAACATTAGAGATACATTTAAATTAATACTTCAAATGTCTTTAGTATTGACTTACTCCGCATCTTTACCGGTAATTAAATTAGGTAGAATTGCAGGTCAGTTCTCTAAACCAAGAAGCTCTCCAATTGAAAATATTGATGGAGTAGAGCTACCTAGCTATTTAGGTGATAATATTAATGGAATAGAATTTAATGAAAAATCAAGAGTCCCTGATCCCAAGAGATTGTTTAAAGCATATTCTCAATCAGCTTCAACCCTTAATCTTATAAGGGCATTTTCACACGGTGGTTTTGCTGATCTTAAAAAAGTTCATACTTGGAACTTAGGTTTTATAAAAAAAACTCCAGCTGCTAAAAAGTTTAAAGAGCTAGAAGACAAAATAGCTGATGCATTAGCATTTATGGATGCATGTGGAATAAATTCAGATTTCAATAGAAGATTAAAAACAGTTAACTTTTGGACGTCACATGAAGCACTATTATTGCCTTTTGAACAAGCAATGACAAGAGTAGACTCTACAACAGGTGAGCATCATGATACATCTGCTCACTTTGTATGGATTGGTGATAGAACAAGACAATTAGATGGTGGCCATGTAGAATTTTGCAGAGGTATAGAAAACCCAATAGGAATTAAATGTGGTCCAACTTTAAAAAGTGATGATTTAATTAATTTATGCAATAAGATAAATCCTAAAAACGAAAAAGGTAAAATTACATTAATCTCTAGATTTGGTCATGAAAATGTAGAAAAATTTTTACCTAAATTAATTAGATCAATTAAAAAAGAAGGTTTAAATGTAATTTGGTCATGTGACCCAATGCATGGTAATACAATAAAATCTACCTCTGGTTACAAAACGAGACCATTTAACAATGTTGTAAAGGAAGTGAAAAATGTTTTTGAATGCCATCAAAGTGAAGGAAGCTTTGCTGGTGGATTGCATATAGAAATGACTGGTCAAGATGTAACAGAATGTACTGGTGGTGCGCAAAAAATATCTGACCAAGATTTATCTGCCAGATATCATACACACTGCGATCCAAGACTTAATGCAAATCAAGCACTAGAACTTGCTTTTTTAATTTCAGATGAAATTAAAAAAAATGCGACATTTTCAAAAAATAACATTAAAGCGGCATCTTAAACAATTGTATTAAATACAATTTCGTTTAAATTTCATTATTATGAAAGTATCTGAAAAAATACAATTTATAAGCAATTGGATAAAAAATTATGTTGAGTCAATGCCAAGTAAAGCTGAGTCTTTAGTTATTGGTGTGTCAGGTGGAATAGACTCTTCCGTTTCAAGCACATTAAGTGCTATGACTGGTTTGAAAACTATTGTTTTATCAATGCCAATTAAACAAAAATCTACACAACATGATTTAAGTCTTAAACACCAAGAGTGGTTAATTAAAAAATTTAAAAACGTTGAGGCGCACACATTAAGTTTGGATAAACTATTTGAGTCATTTGAAAATAGTTTGAAGAAATTTGAAAATGACCATGGTATGGCAAACTCAAGAGCTAGACTTAGAATGACAACACTTTACCAAGTAGCAGCAGCAAACAAAGGAATTGTTGTTGGTACAGGTAATAAAGTAGAAGATTTTGGAGTTGGTTTTTATACAAAATATGGAGATGGTGGGGTAGATATATCTCCAATTGCAGATTGCAATAAATCTGAGGTTTGGGAAATGGGAAAAGAATTAAATATTTTGAAAGAAATTATTGATGCCGCACCAACAGACGGACTTTGGGATGATGGAAGAACAGATGAAGGTCAGCTAGGATTACAATATAGTGAATTGGAAGAGGCAATGAATAATATTAACTCTTTAAATCGTGAAAAATACGAAAAAATAAGAAAATTAAATTTGCATAAAATGGAGCCTATTCCAGTATGCAAGATTCCAAACTAATCAAATAGATTCACAAATCTATAATTAAAGTATATTTCTATAACTATGAATAAAGATATTTTTTTAACAAATAATTTAAGTAACAAAAAAGAAAAATTTGTTCCTTTAAACGAAAAAAAAATTGGAATGTACGTATGTGGACCAACAGTTTATGACAATCCACACATAGGTAATGCGAGACCGTTAGTTATTTTTGATATCTTGTTTAAAGTTTTGAAATTTAAGTATGGTAAAAAGTTTGTTACATACATAAGAAATATTACAGATGTAGATGACAAAATTATAAAATCATCTTTAGAAAAAAATATTCCAATTAAAGAATTAACAAAAAACATAATCGAAAGTTTTACAAATGATTGTAATTATTTAAATTGTGAAAGGCCATCAGAACAACCGAAGGCTACAGATCATATTGACATAATGATTAAAATGATTTCTGAACTTATTGAGAAAGGCTGCGCTTATGAAAGTAATAATCACGTATATTTTCAAGTTAATAAATTCAAAGATTATGGGAAATTATCAAATAAAAAATTAGAGGATTTGATTGCTGGATCAAGAGTTGAAGTTTCAGAAAATAAGAAGAGTCCTGAAGATTTTGTGTTATGGAAACCATCAACAGATAACGAACCTTATTGGGAATCACCATGGGGGAAGGGAAGACCTGGATGGCACCTAGAGTGCTCTGCTATGTCAAAAAAGTTTTTAGGAAATGAATTTGATATTCATGGAGGTGGTATTGATTTGCTTTTTCCACATCATGAAAATGAAATAGCTCAATCTAGATGTGCAAACAATACTAAAACTTTTGCCAATTATTGGGTGCACAATGCTTTCATTACTATGTCAAATGAAAAAATGTCAAAATCTCAGGGAAATATTTTAAAGATTAAAGATTTTAAAAATAAAACAAATGGACAAGTATTAAGACTTGCTCTTATGAGCGCACATTACAAACAACCATTAGATTGGAATGATAAACTTTTAGAAGACTGTAAAAATACTATTGAAAAATGGTATGATCTTTATTTACCTGTGAAAAATCTATCAAAAATTTCTGATGATATTCTTTTACCTTTATATGATGACTTGAACACTCCAGGTTATATTGCCAATTTACACCAACTTTATGACAAGGCTTTAAAGGGACAAGACAATGAAAAAAAATTATTTATTTCAGCATGTAACTTTATTGGTCTCTTAACTGAAACTAGGGAAGAGTGGCTTAATTTTAAAAAGAAAAAATCTTTAATTAGTGAAGAAGATATTCAAAAAAAAATTGCATTAAGAGATAAAGCAAGAGAAGACAAGGATTATATAAAATCTGATTTAATTAGAAATGAACTTTTAGATAAAGGTGTTTTAATAGAAGATAAAAATGGTAAAACAGTTTGGAAATTTAAATGAGCAAAGAACAACTTTATATATTTGATACAACACTTAGAGATGGAGCCCAAACTCAAGGGGTTGATTTTTCAGTAGATGACAAAGTAAAAATTGCATCAGCATTAGATAACCTAGGTGTCGATTATATCGAAGGTGGATGGCCAGGTGCAAATCCTACTGATACTGAATTTTTTCAAAAAAAACATAACTTTAAAAACTCTATATTAACATCATTTGGTATGACTAAAAAAACTGGTCGAAGTGCCGATAATGATCCTGGGTTGTCTGCACTTTTAAATTCGAATACGCCTGCAGTTTGTTTGGTGGGTAAATCATGGGATTTTCATGTTGATATTGCTTTAGGTATTTCTAACGAAGAAAATTTAGAAAATATAAGTGAAAGTACAAAACACTTTGTTAAAGAGAAAAAAGAGTTCATGTTTGATGCAGAACATTTTTTTGATGGATATAAAGCAAATTCAAAATATGCTTTATCTTGTCTTAAAGCCGCTTTTGACCAAGGTGCAAGGTGGATAATTTTATGTGACACTAATGGTGGAACATTACCTCATGAAGTTAGCAAAATAGTTAATGAAGTAATTAAAGTTATTCCAGGTAAAAATTTAGGAATACATGCACATAATGATACTGGCAATGCTGTTGCAAATTCATTAGCAGCGGTTTGGTCCGGTGTAAGACAAGTCCAGGGAACTATTAATGGTTTAGGTGAGAGATGTGGAAATGCAAATTTAATGTCTTTAATTCCGACTTTTTTTTTAAAGAACGATTTTGCTTCAAAATTTGAGGTGAAAATAAAACCACAAAATATTAAAAATTTAACACAATGCTCAAGACTTTTAGATGAAATTTTAAATAGAAAACCTAATAAACATTTACCTTATGTTGGTGCTGCAGCATTTTCACATAAAGGAGGCTTACATGTTTCTGCTGTTCAAAAAGATCCAAAAACTTATGAACATATTAATCCTGAAGAAGTAGGTAACTCAAGAAATATTGTCGTTTCTGATCAATCAGGAAAATCCAATATAATTTCAAGATTAAAAACTATTGGCATTGAAATAGAAGAAAGTGACTCAAAAATTAAAAAACTTCTAGAAGAAGTTAAAGATAGAGAGTTTATTGGTTATAGTTATGACGGAGCTGATGCTTCGTTTGAACTTTTAGCAAGAAGAATTATTGGGGAGATACCAAGATATATATCAATTAAAGAATATGATGTTTCTGTTAAAAAAAACTCATCTGGAAAAATTATCTCATCTGCAAAAGCACAATTAGAGGTTGATGGTAAAAAGATTGTTTGTGAAGGTGAAGGTAATGGACCAGTAAATGCCTTGGATAATGCTATTAGACAAAATATAGATAAATTAAATAAATATTCTAAATATTTAAAAGATCTTAAATTAGTTGACTATAAAGTTAGAATTTTAAATACAGGAACTGAAGCTGTAACTAGAGTTTCAATAGAAAGCACAGATTCAAAAGGAAAAAGTTGGTTTACTATTGGTGTGTCCGCAAATATTATTGATGCATCATTCAAGGCACTAATTGATAGTTTGGATTATAAACTATTCAAAGATAATGCACCGGCAAGTCTTTAATGTCGTTTAACAATATTTCATTTATTTTACATCAGCCACAATTATCAGAAAATATAGGAGCCTGTGCTAGAGCACTAAAAAATTTTAATTTTAAAAAATTAGTTGTTATAAAACCAAAACCAATTTTTCCTAACGATAAAATTTTAGCAACATCTGTAGGAGCGAAAGATATAATTAGAAATAGTAATGTATATGAAAATTTAGAAACAGCTGTTAAAAAAGTAGATATTGTAATTGCCACCTCTGCCAGATTTAGAAATAAAAATATTAAACATATTAAACTAGACGATTTAATAAAAATTGATTTTAACAAAAAGATTGCTTTTATGTTTGGGTCAGAAGCTTCAGGATTGTCAAATAATGAAATAAGTTACGCAAATTATACTATGCAAATTCCAACAAACCCTGATTTTAAATCCTTAAATTTGTCTCACAGTGTTATAATTATAGCTCATGCGCTATCAAAAATTGTAAATTTGAAAAGTTCAAAATACTCGAAGTCTAAAAAAGTGTCTTTAGCTAGTAAAAAAGAAATCCAAGCAATGACTAATTTATGTGTGAAAAAATTAGAAGAAAAAAATTTTTTTAAACAAGTAGAAAAGAAACCCATAATGTTAGAAAATTTAAGAAGTATTTTTTATAAAATGGAGTTATCTGATAAAGAAACTCGTATTTTATCTAGTGTATTTGCTAGTTTGGCTAAAAAAGGTTCATTGACAAAATAATGAGTAAGTTTATAAACCCATCTATTAAATGACAAAAAGAATTAGCTCTAAACATAAAATAGATAGAAGATTAAAAATTAACCTATGGGGTCGACCTAAAAGTCCCTTTAATACTAGAGCATATGGTCCAGGACAACATGGTCAAGCTAGACAAGGTAAACCTTCAGATTATGGAATTCAACTTCAAGCTAAACAAAAGCTTAAGGGATATTATGGAAATATTAATGAGAGACAATTTAGAAATATTTATAAAAAAGCTGCAATGCAAAAAGGTGATACTGGTGAAAATTTAATTGGTTTACTTGAAAGAAGACTTGATGCAGTAGTTTATAGAGCAAGATTTTCAACTACAATTTTTTCAGCAAGACAACTTATTAATCATGGACATGTTAAAGTAAATGGAAAAAAAGTTAATATAGGAAGCTATGTAGTTAAAGAAGAAGACACAATCGAAATTAGAGATAAATCAAAACAATTAGCATTTATTGATATTGCTTTGGCTAACAAAGAAAGAGAAACCCCGGAATACATTCAATTGGATGAAAAAAATAAAAAAGTTAAATTTGTTAGAACACCGAAATTTGAAGAAGTTCCTTATCCAGTTATTATGGAACCCAATCTTGTAATTGAATATTATTCAAGATAATCCATTATTTACTATTTCATTTGAAATTTTAGTTGTTTAAATTTTTTTATATTTAATTACTGTATGAAGTAATGATTAAAAAAAATTTAATCTTATTATTCTTATTAACATTGTATACGCTTTTTGGTGCTTGGCTTAGTATAAATAATGGAATTTCTCATGATGCGTTTCATGAACAAGCTAATTGGCATAAAAACCTAGAAGGTATAAAATTATTTTTAACAACAGGTGAGTACGAGGAATTTCTAAATTACAAAGACAAATACCATGGCATAGGTTTTCATTTTTTTAGTCAACCTTTTCAATTCTTTTTTTCTGATATAGTTGAAGAAATAATTGGTGTTAGTAGCTATGGCTCATTACTTATTACAAAACATATTTCTATATTTATAATTTTTTCTATTTCTGCAATTTTTTTTTATCTGATAGCATTAAATATTTCAAAAAATCTAAACTTTTCAATATTAACTACAGCAATTTATATTACTTATCCTTATTTATTTGGTCATGCACAAATTAACCCGAAGGATATTCCATTTTTATCTGTTTGGTTAATTAATACTTATTTTTTTTTAGTAATATTAAAAAGTTTTTTTAATAAAGAAAAGATTAAAATGAGAAATATTATTCTTTTATCTTTTTTTTCCGCTTATTTAATTAGTATACGTATTTCAGGAATACTTATATTTATTCAGTATTTCGTAGGAATTTTAGTTTTAAATAACTATGCTAAAATAAACTTTAAATCTTTTTTAATAAAAAATATAAAATATATTTTATATTCGTTTGTTACATTTTTTTTATTTGTTTTAGTTTTAAACCCTATATTTTGGCACAACCCTTTCGAATTTTTTAATTCAATTAAGTGGATGAGCAAATATCAGCAAGATGTATGTACTTTGACACTTGGTAATTGTATGAAATCATTGAATTTACCATCTAGTTATTTCTTTATTTGGTTTTTTTTTAAATTACCAATTTTAATAATTATTGGTTTGTTTATTTACCCAATGATTGAAAAAAAGATTTTTCAGTTAAATAAAGAAACAATAATTCAATATTTAATTTTTTTAATAACACCAATTATAATTATTTTGCTATTTATATTAAAGGACATAGCGTTATATGATGAAGTTAGACATATAATGTTCTTAATACCCTTTTTATTTTTAGTTTCACTATTTAATATTTTTATTTTCAATAAAAAACTATTTCATATATTGGCTATACCTCTTTTGCTATTTTTTATAGTAGAAAATTTTTCTATTAATCCATATCAATATACTTGGCTCAACTCATTTGCGAAATTTAAAAAAATAGATAAAAATTTTGAAGTAGATTATTGGGGAATAAGTAACAAGAATTTGCAAAAAGAAATAATCAAATATACCAATTTAAATTCTCTTGATAAAAAAATTTGCATATATGGTGATACCTACGTTAAAGAATTTTTAATAACCAATAATTTTAAATGTTTCAAAAATTATTCAGAATTAGATTCTGCAAAAATAAGACCATTTATTGCTTATCAAAATGTAAGAAATATAAAAAGAAATAACCCCAGAGATTGTAAACTAATCCATGAAGAAAAATATCAGTACAGTTTTTTCAATCAAGATGTTAAAGTTGCAAATCTATGGTTTTGTAACTAACAGATAATAGCTTTAGCCGAACCTAACTTATCAATATGACCTGTGTATAACCCTTTTCCTTTAATTGGAACAACTCCAATGGTTGAACCTGTAAATACATAAAAATTTTTATTTAAATTAATTTTATCTTTTTTAAGTTTGTTTAGAACAAATCTAAGAGAATTTAATGGATTAATATAAACTGTATTAGTGTTACCGTTTACTTTTTGATTTATTTTTTTATTAAAAATATTAGTTTTTAAATTTCCAATATTAATTTTTTTATATTTTTTTTTAGGACCAAGCAAAAATTTTACATTAGCACCAAAATCACTACATAAATCACCAAATGAAGTAATTCCTTTTTTTCTTTGTCTATAACCGACAATCTCAATACATGGCGCCATATGTGAGATAAATTTAGAAATATTATTTCTGGTAATTATTTTTTTTGATAAAAAGAATTTCTTTTTAATAAGATAACAAACCTCTAACTCGATCCCTAGAGTATATTTATTAATCTTTACTTTTTTTCCATTTTTTAAAAGGTTTTTTTTAAAAATTGATGCATAAAATGGTTCTTTTTCTTTCAATTTTTTCATAACTGGTATTCCAGTACCAGCTGCTTTAAAACCTACAATCGGATCTTTAATTTTACTTTCAGCCATTACTCTTAGTTTTTGTGCCTCTGAAAGTTTCTTTGTATATTTTGAGGGAAGGGGTGAAATTATCTTATCTTTAATAAATGCGTTAGCTATTTTATTTGCTGTTTTTTCTAAAGAGGTCATTTTCATTTTTTAATATTTAATATAGTTGCTGGGTCTAGTCTAGTACCAAACCAGTTAAGTCTAATATCCAAGTGTGGACCTGTGGATCTTCCACTTGATCCTACTGTTCCAACTATGTCACCTTTTTTTACATGATCTCCTTTATTTACAAAGATTTTATCCATGTGCATATAAAGTGTTGAGATGCCATGTCCATGGTCAAATATTAACGTGGCCCCTGTATAAAATAAATCTTTTTCAGCTAATGTAACTATACCATTGTTCATTGCTTTAATAGGGGTCCCTTTTTTTTGTGCAAAATCTAATCCGTAATGAGGCCACTTAGGAATACCGTTTAAAATTCTTTGACTACCATAAACGCCTGTAATAATAGCATCCTCGACAGGCAAAATAAATTTGTCCTTAAAAAAAGATAAATCACTATGAATTTCTCTAGCATCGACAATTAACTTATTTTCTTTTTTAATTCTTGCATAAAATTCTTCAGGAGGTGTAACTTTCTTTTTGGCTAATCCATCGATTTTTTGAATTTTATATTTTCGCTTTTGAACTTTTTTTACAATTTTGGTGTCATTTTCAGTTATTACAATATCGAGCTTTCTATCTTTTCCAATTCCAAAAGCAAAATAGCCATCTTTTGAAACTTTAACTTTTTTTTTGTCTATTAAAATTTGTGCGTTAGGGTTAGTTTTACCTATAATAAAATGACCCTGAATAAATTTTCCATTAAATTCAATTGCAAAAACTGGATTAATTAAAAAAAAAAATAAGCTAAAAAGTAATTTATGCATTATTTTGCTGTCCACCCACCATCAATGATTATATTCGTTCCAGTTATCATTGAAGCAGCATTAGAACTTAAAAAAGTAATTGCTGTTGCAACGTCACTTTCTGTTGCTATTCTTCCAAGTGGGATATTGTTTAAAGCATATTTATTAAATTTTTTATTAGCTAAATATTTTTTAGCCCTTGGTGTAGCCACAAAAGTAGGACAAACACTGTTAACTCTTATATTATATTTAGCTAAATCTACAGCCATACCTTTGGTTAATCCTTCGATACCAAATTTTGTCATACTATAAACAGTTCTATTAGGTCCTCCCACAAGACCAAACATTGATGAGGTGTGAATTATAGAGCCACCAACTTTTTTTCTATTTCTTAGTTTTAGCATTTTGTCTGTGCAGAGTTTTGCCACATTAAATGCTGCTTTCGTATTGACCTCAAGCAACATTTCTAAAGAAGATTTTTTTACTTTTAAAAAGGGTTCGGGTAAGTTTGTGCCTGCATTATTAACTAAGACATCAATTTTTTTTATATTATTAATTACTTTGCTTATTTTTTGATAATCTCTAACGTCACATTCAACACATTGAATTCTAGTTCTCAATTTTTTTTTTAATGTTTTAAGTTCATTTTTATTTCTTCCGACAGCAATTATAGAAGCCCCCACTTGATGCATAGCAACTGCTGTTGATCTACCAATACCTTTAGTTGCACCTGTTATTAAAACAAATTTGCCTTTCAAGTTTATATCTTTTAAAAATTTAGTCATTATTTTGCTGTCCATCCGCCATCTACCATTAAAGATGTTCCCGTTATAGAGTTTGAGCTATCGGCTGCTAAAAAAGCTACAGCCGTTGAAACGTCATTTTCCTGAGCAATCCTGCCAAGAGGAATATTTTCAAACACCTCCTTTTTAAATTTTTTATTTTTGAAAAAAGCTTTGACCATCGGTGTCTCAACAAAAGTAGGACAAACACTGTTAACTCTTATGTTGGATTTACTTAATTCAAGAGCCATACCTCTTGTCAAACCTTCTAAACCAAATTTAGTCATGTTATAGACACTACGTATTGGAGCTCCAACTCTTCCAAGTTGAGAGGACATATTGATGATTGAGCCACCAATTTTTTTTCTGTTTTTTAATTGTACCATTTTTTGAGCACATAATTGAGCAACATTGAACGCAGCTTTCATATTCAGCTCAACTAAATACTCCATATTTTCTTTTTTAACTTTTGTAAAATGTTCTGGTCTATTGTTACCTGCGTTATTAACTAATATATCTAATTTTTTTACTTTATTTAATATATTTTTGAATTTATTAAGGTCAGTAACATCACACTCAAATTTTACACATGACCCTTTTGTTTTCTTAATTAGTTTTTCAACTTTAATTAAATCAGATAAAGTTCTGCTAACTATAATAACTTTGGCACCTGCCTCTGCTAATGCAATTGCACATGCTTTTCCAAGACCTTTTCCAGCTCCTGTAACTAAAGCTGTTTTATTTTTAAGATCAATTTTTTTAAACATTCTAAAGAAAAAGTGTGTTTATATCAGTGTATATCAAGTCAACTGCAACAACTAAAATAGCAAACAAACCGATCCAAGCTATCCATTTATATTCATTAATCCATTTAGAAATTAAATTTGCAGCTGTTGCCATTAAAACAATCGATAGTACTAAGCCAAAAATAAGTAAATAATAATGATCTCCTGCAGCACCAGCAACTCCCAAAACATTATCTAAGCTCATTGTAAAATCTGCTAATAAAACTGTCCATATTGCCTTCATGAAACTTGAGTTATCCACTTTAATGTTCTCTTGTCCTCCTTGGCCTTTAATTACATCAGTATATAATTTGTAAACTATATAAAGCAGCAATATACCACCAATTAATCTTAAACCTGTTATTTGAAGTAAATAAGCAGTTAGCATTGTAAGAATAATTCTTAAAATTACAGCTCCACCAATTCCCCAAAAAATAACTTTTTTTCTTTGCTCAACAGGAAACTTAGAGGCAACCATTCCAATTATAATTGCATTATCACCAGCTAAAACTAAATCTATGAAGATTATTTGAGTTAATATTGCTAACTGTTCAGCGCCGAATAAATCTGTAAACATCAGTTGTTTAATATCATATCAGCACCTTTTTCGGCAATCATTATTGTAGGTGCATTGGTATTTCCAGATGTAATGTTAGGCATCACTGAGGCATCAATGACTCTTAAATTTTCTATACCATGAACTTTTAGATCATCAGAAACAACTGAATTATCATCATTACCCATTTTACATGTCCCAACTGGGTGAAATATAGTTTGAGCATAATTACTAGCCGCTTTTACTAGCTCCTCGTCATCTTGAATATTAATTCCAGGCCTAAATTCTTCAGGGTTATATTTTTTAAATTCATCGCTCTCTAGAACAATTTTTCTAATTAGTCTTAATCCTGCAGCAGCTACTTTTCTATCATCTGGACTAGAAAGATAATTCATTTTTATCTTAGGATTAACTCTACTATCTTTACTGATTATATTAATTTCACCTTTGCTTGTGGGTCTGATGTTGGCAACTGTTGGTGTAAAAGCATCAAAATCATGTAAATTTGATCCACCTAATTTATCAGTGCTAATTGGTTGAACATGAAATTGTAGATTTGGTGTTGATCTTGATGAGTCGCTCTTTGCAAAACCACAAAGCTGACTTGCACCCATTGTCATTGGACCTTTTCTTAAAAATACATATTCCATTCCAATCATTAACTTACCAATCAAACTATTTATCTTTTTATTTAAAGTTTTAATATTTTTTACTTTGTAAACAGGTCTAAACATTAAGTGATCTTGTAAGTTTTTACCAACACCTATTGAATTTTTTACAATATCGATACCAAGTGGTGATAATTTTTTAGCATCACCAATACCAGATGTTTGAAGTATTTGCGTTGAGCCTATCGATCCTGCACTTAAGATAATTTCTTTATTTGTTTTTACAGTGAAAGACTGATTATCCCTCCAATATGAAACACTTACTGCTTTTTTATTTTCAAAGTTTATTTTTTCAACATGGCATTTTGTTTCTATTTTTAAATTTTTTCTATTTTTAATTGGATTAAGATATCCAACAGCAGCACTACATCTTAAGCCATTTTTTTCTGTTACTTGAAAATAACCACAACCAAAATTATCACCCTTATTAAAATCATTTACTTTTGGAATACCAACTTCCTCAGCTGCATTCATAAACGCATCAAGAATAGGCAGTTTAATTCTTTGATCAGATACGGAAAGTGGCCCATTAATTCCATGAAATTCACTTTTACCTCTTTCTTGATTTTCAGCTTTTAAAAAGTAAGGTAAAACATCGTTCCAACTCCACCCTTTATTTCCTAATTGTCTCCAAATATCATAATCTTGTTCTTGCCCTCTTATATAGAGTAAACCATTTATAGAAGAGCTTCCTCCTAATGTTTTTCCTCTAGGATAAGGTATGGATCTATTTTCCATAGTTGCATCTGGCTCAGTATTGTAACACCAGTCTGTCTTTGGGTTATGCATTGTTTTATAGTACCCAACTGGAATATGAATCCATGGATAAGAATCTTTTCCACCAGCTTCTATTAATAAAACTTTGTTATTTGAATTTTCAGACAATCTATTTGCAAGCACACAACCCGCAGACCCGGCTCCAATAATAATATAATCAAAATTTTCCATTAAATTTTAACTTTATAATGGTTAAAAAGTAAAATTCTAGTGTTACCAACACTAATAAATTAAAGTTTATTCATATTAGCACTTGTTTTAGATTTATTTTTTTGAGAAGGTTCCTTTTTTATAAAAAAACAATAACAAGAGGGAAATATATAATATGAAAAAAATCATATCATTAGTTGTAGGAACTCTTCTTTTAACAGTAATGACTGTTACAGGGGCAAATTCTGCACAAACTCTTAAGTGCCAAACTGTAATTAGTGCAAAAGCTGATGAAGTGAAAATGTTAAAAGATTTCACTGACACTGTTACTGAACTAACTCAGGGATCACTTAAGTTCGAAATTATGCCAGCTGGATCAGTAGTTGGTGTTAAAGAAACTTTAGATGCAGTTGATAAAGGATTAATCGATTGTGGTTTTGCTTGGACTCACTATTGGTCAGGCGATCACCCAGCAGCAATGTTATTTGGTTCGCCAGTAGCAGGTGCAGGTGTTGGTATCGATAACATCGCATTTTTATCTTGGTTCCAATACGGTGGTGGTAAAGAACTTTACGACCAACTATGGTCTGAGATGGGAAGAGACATCAAAGGATTTATGTTACAACCAGTAGGCCCTGAAGCTTTAGGTTGGTTCAAAGAGCCAATTAATAGCATGGCTGACTTTAGAAAGTACAAGTTTAGAACTCCTCCGGGAATTCCAGGACAAACTTATAAAGATATTGGTGTAGCTTCTGTTGCAATGGGTGGTGGAGACATTCTACCAGCTCTTGAAGCAGGAACAATTGATGCTGCTGAATGGTGTTGTCCTAAGCCGGATATGACATTTGGTTTCCAGAAAGTTCTAAAACATTACTACCTACAAGGTCTTCACCAAGTAGTGGTAAATGCTGACTTCTATATTACAGGCTCTAAGTACAAAAAGATGTCTGCAATTGAGAAAAAAGCTTTAGAAGTTGCTGCAAATGCATCTTTATCAAAATCAATGAGTTACAGAATATATGAAAACGGAAAAGCTCTTGCTGAGTTAACTGGAAAACATGGTGTAATTTTACACGATACTCCAGCTGACTATTTCCCAGCGTATATGGCAGCAGCAAAAGCAGCTTTAGAAAAGAATGCCGCAGAAAATAAATTCTTTGCTGAAGTATGGCAGTCTCAAAAAGACTTTGCTGATATCGCTGTACCTTTCTGGTCTGGATCTCAAATGTCTAATGCTAAGCTAGGAATGGCTCACGCAGCTACATTAAAGTAGTATTTAGATAAAAATAATTATAACTAAAGCGGACTCTTAAGCCCGCTTTAGTTTTTTTTTAGAAAAATTATTTATGCCAAGAAACCACAATTCCCAAAAACCAAAAGAAGAAATCGAGCCTATGAAACTTGATATTTCAGATGAAATGATAGCCGAAAGGCGAGGTGGCTCAGGTCCAATGCCTAAAGATATGCCTAGATGGATGGCATTAACAATTACAAAAATTGATCTTGCAAATAAGTGGATCGGTAATGTAGTTTGTTGGATAGTAATCCCCTTAACTTTCACGATGGTCTACGAGGTTTTGGCAAGAAAGCTTTTTAATGCTCCAACAATGTGGGCTTATGATATGAGTAGATTTTTCTATGGTGCTCTATTTATGCTTGGTGCTGGTTATGCTTTGTCAAAAGGTGTTCATATAAGAGCTGATTTTTTATATAGAAATTTTAAAACTAAAAATCAAGGAAGAATAGATTTTTGGCTATATCTCTTATTTTATTTTCCAGGATTAACGGTATTTTTATATATGTCTACAGGCTATCTACAGGAGTCAATTATGAGAGGTGAAAAAGGAATGGATACTGCCTGGATGCCATATATGTGGCCTATAAAAGCCTGTCTATGGTTGGGGATAATATTTTTATTGGTTCAAGGAATATCGGAATTATTTAAAAGCTATTGGGCTGCCACAAAAGGCAAATGGCCTGGAGAAGAAGAATAAAATATGCTAGCAGAATTAATTGATCCGGCAATTTTAGGCTTCATACTTATTGGTGTGATGCTGTTTTCAATATTTGTTGGTTTTCCAATATCATTTACTCTAATATTTTTAGGCTTTGTATTTGGTTACCTAGGGTTTGGTAAATTAGTATTTTATTTAATGACCTTGCAGTTTTCAATGGTCATGACAGAACAGACCCTTGCTGCTGTACCCCTCTTTGTTTTTATGGGAATAATGATGGAGCAAGCAGGGTTAATGGAAAGATTATTTTCTGCGTTTCAATTAATGTTAGCTAAAGTAAGAGGCTCTTTATATTATGCTGTTTTATTTGTTTCAGTAGTTTTTGCTGCTGCAACAGGGATTGTTGGTGCATCAGTCACCATACTTGGAATTATGGCTGCAAAATCAATGAACAAGTCTGGTTATAATGTTAGATTAGCAGCAGGAACAATTACAGCTGGTGGAACTTTAGGTATATTAATTCCACCAAGTATTATGCTTGTTGTGATGGGTCCTATAATGGAAATCCCGGTAACAGATTTATTTGCTGCTGCAATTATTCCAGGAATATTATTAGCAACCCTTTATGCAGCTTATACAACAGTTCGATGTTGGATTGATCCAAGCTTAGGTCCAGTTCTACCACCAGAGCTGAGAGCAACTAGTATGAAGGCAGTATGGGTTGAATTTTTTTTAGGCTTAGTTCCACCTGCAGCATTAGTATTCGCTGCATTAGGTAGTATTTTATTTGGTTTTGCAACACCTACAGAAGCTGCTGGTTGTGGGGCAATGGGTTCTTTAGTTTTAGCCTTAGCATATAAAAAATTAACATTTGGTAAATTACAAGATGCTTTAGTTAAGACTTTAGAAATTTCTGCATTAATAATGGTATTAGTTGCAGCTTCAAACTTTTTTGGTGCTGTGTTTTCAAGACTTGGAACACCAATGTTATTAACAGAATTCCTACTTGGGTTAGAGATGAATAAATATTTAATTTTAGCAATGATAATGGCTATGATTTTTCTTTTAGGTTGGCCATTAGAGTGGGTACCAATAGTAATGATTATAGTTCCTATTATTTTACCTTTAGTTGAGGCGTTAGGCTTTAATCTAACTTGGTTTGCAATTTTAGTAGCAGTGAATTTACAGACAGCGTGGCTTTCTCCACCAGTGGCTTTATCTGCATATTTTTTAAAAGGGGTAGTTCCAGAGTGGGATCTTAAAGATATTTATTATGGAATGATGCAATTTATGGTTATTCAAGTTATTGGTTTGATTTTAATTATAGTATTTCCTCAAATTGCTTTATGGCTTCCTGGCTATCTGTATGGACAGTAGAATTTATTAGTTTATTATAAGTTTGTGATTCAATCAAAATCAAATAATGACTTAACAAACTGGGAAATTGTCTCTGTTAATCCAAGTGATAAAAAATGGACTTCAACAGATTTGTTTTGTTTTTGGGGTGTTAATATACAGAGCATTATAGCCTTTTCTCTTATTGCTTCACTTTATCTTGTTTACGAACTCAATTTCTTGGTTGTGCTAGCTGGAAGTTTATTGGGTTCTTTTTTTGTTTATATATTTGCCAATCTTATAGGTAAACCATCTCAAAAACATGGCATTCCATTTCCTGTTTTACTGAGAACATCTTTAGGCTTTAGAGGTGCTAAATATTTTTCATTATTAAGAGGTTCAGTGGGTATTTTTATGTTTGGTGTGCAAACATATTTTTTGTCCAAAGCTATTAGTTATTTAATAAGAATTTCTATTTTTTCATTTGATAATTCTCTACTTGATCAGGATATTTTTTTAATTTTTCTGTTAGGCCTAAATATTATTGATTGGATTTCTTTCATATTAGCCATAACACTACAAATTATTTTATTTAGTAGAGGACATAAGTTTAACAAATTACTCATTAATTTTTCAGCTATTACTGTATATTTTGGAATGTTATTATTTTTCTTGGTCGTAATACTTTATGAATATGAATATGTGACACAAGCTTTTTTAGATATATTTATTTTTAAAAATATATTTACTCAAAATAATATTCTTCCTTTGATTACAGTAGCAGGAACAATTTTTGCATATTTTTCAGTTGTGATTGTAAACTTTGGAGATTTTTCACGCTACGTAAAAGATGAGAAGGAATTAAAAAAAGGAAATTTAAGCCTAATAATAAACCTTATAATATTTTCTTTTTTTGCTGTTTTTATTGTTGTTGGATCTGATGTTATTTTAAATAAGAATTTAGAAAACATGGAAAGAATTTTAACCAATCCAACTGATATAATTGGAAAATTTGATAACATTTTAATTACAGTATTAGTACTATTTTTTATAGTTTTTGCTTCTGCTTCTACAAATTTAATAGCGAACTATGTTCCTATTCAAAATTCATTATTGAATTTTTTTCCAAATAAATTTTCTTTAAAAATTTCTGGTTTTACAATTGCTATTATAGGTTTTGCTATAGGTATATTTTGGCTTCCTCTATTAAGTCAAATCGGCATTCTATCTTTTGTAGATACTTTTGCAGCTTTCTTTGGACCATTTTTTGGCATTATAGTTATTGATTATTATGTTATTAAAGATGGTAAATTAAATAATAAAGATATTTTTTCAAGCAGAGAAAATTCGTCTTACTATTATTCTAATGGATGGCACTTAAAAGCTATCTACTCTTTATTTATCGGTTTTATTTTTGCCGCTTCTACAATTTGGAATGAAAATTTAATTGCTTATCAATCTTTTTCATGGTTGATCGGTGCTATTGGTTCCTCTGTAACTTATTATCTTTTAGCAAATAGATAAATTTATGCATAAATTTGATTTAACAAATAAAACAGCAATTATAACTGGTGGTGCCCAGGGCTTTGGACTTGATATTGCAAAAAGATTTTTAGACTCTGGCGCTAAAGCAATTATATGGGACATAGATGAAAAAGAATTAGTTAAAGCCTCAAAAGAAATAAATAACCCTAATCTTAAATATAATGTTGTTGATGTATCTAATTTTAATGAAGTAAATAAAACAGTAGATCAAATAGCTAAATCCTCCAATATAGATATTTTGATTAATAATGCTGGAATTACTGGCTCTACCTCAACTTTATGGGACTATGATGTGGATGAATGGAATAAAATAATTGAAATAAATTTAATGGGTACTTTCAATTGCTGCAAGACTGTAGTTCCTTATATGATAAAAAATAATTATGGACGAATTGTTAACGTTGCTTCAGTCGCAGGTAAAGACGGTAATGCTAATGCAAGTGCTTATAGCTCAGCGAAGGCAGGAGCAATAGGATTAACTAAATCGTTAGGTAAAGAGCTAGCTGACAAAAATATAGCAGTTAATGCGGTTACTCCAGCAGGTGCTAAGACAAGAATTTTAGACCAAATGTCAAAAGAGCATGTAGCAAGAATGCTTTCTAAGGTGCCTAGGGGGAGATTTTTAGAAATAGAAGAATTTACATCTTTAATTTGTTGGCTTTCATCTGAAGAGAATTCTTTTTCTACTGCAGCGGTATTCGATATTAGTGGTGGAAGATCTACTTATTAAGTGTAATTTTAAACTCTTCTTTAAACAGTCTGTTTTCTTTAGTAATCACAGGGGCAAAGATTATAATTGACCAATATATCAAAAGGATAAAAATAGAAATTGATTTCATATTTATTATTTAGAGATCAATCTTGAGCTTTGAATGACTAAAGTATGTTCAAATATTGTTTTTTATAAAATAGAGGATATATCATTAAGTCATGATAAAGTTTTTTTTTATAACAATATTGGCTACATCTTTATTCACTCAATCTACATTAGCAGAAAAGATTAATATTTTTGAATTTACTCAAGATGAACTTAAAACATTAGAGGTTAAGAAAGTTAAAGGAGAAACTAAATGGATACTAGGTTCTAATGAAAAAGGTAACTATATAAAGGCAGAAGCTGAAGGAAAAGGTTCTGGTCTTGGTAAGGAAATAGAAATAGATCTTACAAAAACCCCATTTATCAACATAACTTGGAAAGTAGAAAAAGATTTGTCAGGAATTATAGAGAATAGTAAAAAGGGTCATGATTATGCGGCAAGAGTTTTTGTAATAAAAAAAACTGGTTCTACAGCGTTATCAAATAGAGCAATTAACTATGTTTTTTCTAGCAACAATAATATTGATGATAATTGGCCAAGTCCATACACAAAAAAATCTATAGACTATGTTCTTTCCACAACTAAAGAAAAACTTAATACATGGGTAACAGTTAAAAGAAATGTTAAAGATGATTTTATGACATTGCATAATATTGATGTAAAAACATTAAATGGTGTAGCAATTATGACGGATACAGATAATTCTAAATTAAAAGCAATATCTTATTATCAAAATATTTATTTCTCTTCTGAATAACTAAAAACTATAGATATTTTTTAAGCCCCATACTTAAAAGAGATAAAAGAATAGCAATACCTACATCTTCAATTGGTGAGGCACCTGGAACACCAAAATTCCAAACAATAACTCCAATTAACCAAATAATATAAATTTTCATTTTAATTAATATAGCTTAGTTTATAATTAATTTTTATTTATTATTTATGCATGAAAACTTTAATCATACAGTTAAAGTCTATTATGAAGATACAGACTCAGGTGGGGTTGTCTATTATGCTAATTATTTAAAATTTTTAGAAAGAGCCAGAACTGAAGCATTGGTTAGTTTAGGTTTTAGTAACAAAAAAATTAAAGATGAATTTGGTGCTTTGATAATAGTTAAATCTTGTAATATAGAATATAAAAAATCGGCTCATTTGGAAGATGAGCTTAACATTAGATCTTTTGTTAAATCTATTACAAAAACATCTTTTTTCATGAATCAATTCATAACAAAAGGAGATGAGACAATAGTAGAAGCGCAAGTACACCTAGTTTTTATAAATCAAAAAGGAAAACCGATTAAAATTCCTGAAACTTTATTTAAAGATTTTAAACCTTATTTCTGTGATAGCATTAAGATCTAGATATTTTTTTTGCAGAATTTAATAAATCTCTCATCATTTTATGATTGATTACTTTTGTATTTACATTTCTTGGACTAGGATGATAACTAGGAATAAGAATTTTGCCATCTGGTAAATGATATTTTACACCATGTTTGAATTTAAATTTATTTTCTAATAAATAGTTTTTTTTATAAAATTTTATACAATTATCAAATGCAACTTTTCCTAATGTAACAATAACTTTTAAATACTTTAAGTTTGAAATTTCTTTATCAAAAAAATTTGCACAATTATTTAACTCCTCGTTTAGTGGTTTATCTCCAGGTGGAACACACTTTAATATGTTTGTTATGTATGTTTTATAAAGCTTTAAACCATCACCCACATGTGTTGAAGTTTCTTTATTAGATATTTCTACATCCTTTAGACTCCTAAATAAAAAATCACCAGACTTATCCCCTGTAAAAGCTCTACCAGTTCTTGTCCCACCATGCGCAGCTGGAGCAAGACCAATGATCATTATTTTAGCTTTAAAATCACCGAAACCAGTTACTGGTTTTCCCCAATAAGTTTCTTCAAAATTTTTCTTTCTTTTTTCTTTAGAAATTTTTTTACTAAAACTAACGAGTCTGGGACATTTCTTACATTTAATTATTGAATTATTTAGTTTTTCAAATTTAATGTTCATTTATGAAAATTGTAAAATTTCTATTCCTCATATTTATATTGTTACAAACTCCAATAAAAGTAAATTCAAGTGAAAATATAAAGACCTCTCTAGAACAGGGTAAAAAGTTAATCTTTATTAGACATGCTTATGCACCTGGATCTGGAGATCCAACCAATTTCAACATTAAAAATTGTGCAACACAAAGAAACTTAAATCAAAGGGGTAAGGATCAAGCTCAAAAAATAAAATTTTTTTTTCAAAAAAATAATGTGCAAGTTGACCATGTTGTTAGCAGTGAATGGTGCAGATGCAAAGAAACAGCATCTATAGTCTTTGCAGACAATTATAAAACTAAAAGTTTTTTAAATTCTTTTTATGAAGAAAGATTTTCAAAAAATAAAGATCGACAGATTATGGAATTAAAAGAATACATCAAAAAATGGAAAGGAAAAAAAAATTTAGTACTTATTACTCATTATGTCGTAATTTCTGAAATGTTAAATATATCTACTACTTCAGGAGAGATTGTAATTTCAGATAAAAACTATAATGTGATTGAAAGATTAAAAATAAGTTATTAAAATGTCCTCAAAAAAAGCAATGAAACTAGCTCAGAAACAAGCTTATGCTAGACATAGAAGCAACATTACAAACAGTAAGTTTTCAACAAAAAAAACTACTTTTTTAAATAAGCTAGATAAAAAAAATAAAAAAAATTAGCTTTCACTTTCATAAATTTCAACTTTGCCACAAGTTGATAATTTAGAAATAGCAGGTTCATTATTAATTACAGTTTTAATATTAATAATAGGGCTATTTTTTTTGAACATTAATTGTGTAAAAAATTGTGGGTATCCAACTTTGTCAGTTAAAATAAATTCTTCTTCTTCATAGATAAACCTTTCTATAGAATTTTCTTTTTTTATACTTAAATCAGTAACACGATATTTTTTATATGTTTTATTATCGTAAATATAATTTCTAATCATTAATGATTTTTTTAAATCTAAAGTATACTCATTTTTTATAAAACCATCTTTGAGACTTTTGCATTTACTTAGGATCATTATCTCAGAAAAAGCAGATGTATTTACACTTAAATATATTAAGAATAGAAAAAAATGTAAAAAATAAGATTTATTTTTTTTCATCTTTGTCACAATAAAAAAGAGCAATTAAAAAAATTGCTGTCCAAAAAATTCCTATAAATGCTTTAGGACTAGTTTCTGCACTCCATAAATCTAAAAATAGAGCACCAAAAATTAATCCTATAATATAAATTGTTATTGCTATTGTAGATTTACTCATTGAGAAGTTTTTGTTTAAAAAGAGAAATTCCATTTTCTAATTTGTGCTTATAAGACTCCTCAAAACTTACTAATTGCCATCCTGAAAGTCTTTTTTTTATAACAGTTAAATTCTCCACTTTCCATTTATCGCTTGTTTCCATAGTTTTCCAAATTTTTTTTTCATCATTATTTCTACCACAACCATAACAATAACCAGTTTTTGGATCTGTTTTGCAAATGCTTATACAAGGAGAAATGATCATTTTTTCAAAATTTATTATTAAATTTAAATGATTAATAATATATTTTACAATTATTGTCATTGGACAATTTCAATGAATAATATATAACCCCTCATGTTTTGTGGGCGAATGGCGGAATTGGTAGACGCGTCGGTCTTAGGAACCGATAGAGCAATCTGTGTAGGTTCGAGTCCTATTTCGCCTACCATAAAGAAATTAAATTATGAAAGTAACAGTAGAAAATAAAAAAGGTTTAAATAAAGACATAAAAGTCTTCATAGATAAAAAAACTATGGATTCTTATATGGATGAAAAGTATGAAGAAATTAAAGCAACAGTAAATTTAAAAGGATTTAGACCAGGAAAAGTCCCAAAAGAAATTCTTAAAAAACAGTTTGGTAAAGCAATCTTTGGAGAAGTTTTAGATAAGGTGTTAAAAAATACTTCAACAAAAGCTTTGGAGGAAAATAAAATTAAACCAGCAGGACAACCTAAACTTGATTTAAAAACATATGGTGAAGATAAAGAGTTAGAGTATGTTATTTCTGTTACAGAGTTACCTAAAGTAGAACTTAAGTCTGTTCAAAATATTAAATTTGATGAGTATTCAGTAAAAATTGATGA
>Ga0233438_10000887_pt1 | contig 35571 bp, 37 predicted proteins | sample SI_123_September_FD_182720 | JGI IMG/M metagenome (GOLD analysis project Ga0233438, IMG submission 182720) | Seawater microbial communities from Saanich Inlet, British Columbia, Canada - SI_123_September2016_10_MG | ecosystem: Environmental > Aquatic > Marine > Inlet | place: Canada: British...
CTCCGGATCGTTTGTATCGCGCAACCCAATTGTCATTTGAAAAGTATTGCTCAGTTTCAAAAACATTAGAGCATACTGCCACCATCACTTTTTCTATAACTGTAAATGACACCCCTTATGAGCAAGCAAAGCAAGAATGAAACAGCTGCAATTCGCACACAACTTGCAAAATCATCTTATTTAGAGCATAGCAACCCTCTGTATCTGACGTCAAGTTTTGTGTTTGAAGATGCAGAAGACATGCGTGCATCCTTTGCCGAGGAAAAAAATCGAAATGTATACAGTCGATTTTCCAATCCTAACAATGCCGAACTCGTCGATTAACTGTGTCAATTAGAAGGAGCAGAGGCGGATCAAACCTTTGCAACGGGAATGGGCGCAATATTCTCATCCTTTGCAGCACTACTATTCGCTGGGCAAATCGGATATTATCCACGCCATTGCCAAAGAAGTGTTTTGATTGAATAGGGTAACGTCGATTCAATTATTGCTATTCAAGGACGGTTTCTAAGACTTCGTAATATCGTTGGGCGATAAATTCCGCTCCTTGTTCGTTATAATGAATATCGTCGGAGAGATAGCGATCGGTAAAGCCGTCAAACATATTTACCGGGATCACTTTTGAGCTCTCGTCGGTTTGATCTTTCGCAATCGTTTCCACGTCCAAAACGGCTTGATCAAAAATCGCGGTTAACTCTGGGGTCATAAAGCTCGTTTTGCCTGGGGCAAGCTGTTCAATGAGGATCACAATGTCAGGGTTGCGATCTTGTAAGAGATCAATAACACCATTTATATTCTCAATGACATTTTCGTACGGAAGGCCATCCAAAATATCATTTCCGCCCGGTGAGCTAAATAGAACAATGTCAGGATATCCAGTTTCATGGAGTATGCTTTCTAATTCTTCAAATATTTGTTCGGATGTCCAGCTCATTTTCCCCTGATGATCAGGGTCAAAAGAAAGGCCCTCATAATTGGGATAAGAGCCCGTTTCCGTTTCTGTTCCGATATAGTCAAAGTCCCAGCCCCCATCAATCAGGTCTTTCCATAACGCATATCGATAACTTTCAAACCATGGCGTAAGCCCTTGCACACGAGAGGCACCCAGTGGCATGATTTTATTTGGAATATCGTTTGTGTTTTCTTCAATGGCATTGTTCCATTGATCAAGTTCATCAGATTGGCAGCCGAGCAACATGCATATCCAAAAAACCACAAGGAACAAGCATGACAAACCAAAGTATTCTATGCGGTTGAATATCATATGAATTGATAAAACTTTGAGTTAAACCTACAAAAAAAATCATATAAACATTTGTTTTTTCGGGAGATGCACTTAAATTTGCACTCGTTATGAATAACACGTTTTACTATTACAGCGCTTTTTATACTCCTCAAATGGAGCAGGGCGATTTGTAATACGATACGATGAAACAAATACAAGAAAGTCCTGACAACAACATCAGGACTTTTTTTTTGATATGAAGACAACAGTTGCGATACAAGGAATCAAAGGGTCATTTCACGATGAATTGGCACAGCAATATTTTGGAAATCAGGTAGAGATATTTGCGTGCGATTCATTTGATCTGCTGGTGCAGTCGGTTGTAAATGAACAATGCCACCAAGCAATCATGGCCATAGAAAACTCGATTGCTGGCTCAATTTTACCCAATTACGCCTTGCTTGATCAGTATGATTTATCCATTGTCGGTGAGCATTTCTTAAGCATTACCCACAATCTGATGGCCATGCCAGGGCAAAGCATTTCGGACATTCAAGAAGTACACTCACACCCGATGGCACTCCTGCAGTGTAAACAATTTTTTCAAGCCCACCCACACATCAAGCTTGTTGAAAGTTCAGATACAGCAGCTGTCGCTAAGGAAATCAGTGACAACAACCAAATTGGGAAAGGCGCGATTGCCAGTCGGCTTGCGGCCGACCTGTATGGTCTTCAAGTCATCAGCGAGTCGATTCAAACGATTAAAAACAACGTTACCCGTTTTGTCATTATTCAAAAAACAGCAGACCAAACAATTACAAATATTTCAAAAGCAGCTTGGAAATTTGTTTTGGATCACAAACGCGGAAGTTTGGCAACAGCCCTTAATGTGATGAGTGACTGCAAATTGAATCTCACCAAAATTCAATCCTTACCAGTAATCGAGACACCTGGAAAGTATGCCTTTTTTGTCGATGTTACATTTGATGATCCTGCCAACTATCGAAAGGCCAAATCTTTGTTGGAAATTATGGCGACCTCATTCAAAATTCTAGGAGAATACCAATCTAAAACATCATGACAGCAAGAAGATTAGATTGTGTTCAGGAGTATTATTTCTCCAAAAAGCTACGGGAAGTACATGCGATGATTGCGTCAGGTAAGCCCGTGATTAACATGGGTATTGGCAGTCCAGACCTGTCACCGCCTCAAGAGGTGGTCGATGCACTTCACAACAGCATGTCGCACCCGACTGCACACAAATATCAGAGCTATCAAGGCATCCCTGCGTTGCGTGAGGCCATCGCAGACTTTTATCAAAAACAGTATAGTGTAGCTTTAAACCCAGAAAATGAAATTCTACCCTTGTTGGGATCCAAAGAAGGGATTATGCACATTTCGATGGCATTCCTTAACCCTGGAGACCAAGTATTGGTGCCCAATCCGGGCTACCCAACCTATACTTCTGTCACGCGATTGGTAGAAGCTGAAACGGTATTTTATAATCTCGAGGCAGATCACCATTGGCAACCAAACCTTGAGAAGCTCAAACGCATTGACTGTACAAAGGTTCGATTGATGTGGATCAATAGTCCACATATGCCAACTGGAACAACAATTAACCCCCAACTTTTGACCGAGCTTGTTGGATGGGCTAAAGAAAACGATATTTTGTTGGTCAATGATAATCCCTACAGCTTTGTGCTCACAGACCAGCCGCAGAGTATTTTCCAAAACATCGAAGATAAATCTCATGTCATGGAGTTGAATTCGTTGAGCAAGTCATTTAACATGGCTGGTTGGCGAATGGGAATGTTAAGCGGATCTAAAGAGAACATCAACCATGTCCTTAAAGTCAAAAGCAATATGGATTCGGGTATGTTTTATGGAATCCAACAGGGTGCGATTGCTGCCTTGCAGCAACCACAATCTTGGTTTGATCATATCAATGCCATATACAGGGAGCGAAGAGAGCAGGTTTGGAAACTGGCAGAAGCCATGGGTTGCACTTTCAGCAGGGACAACAGCGGGATGTTTGTATGGGCAAAACTTCCCGACGGGTACAATGACAGTGAACATTTTATTGATCAGCTCCTCCATGAAAAACATATTTTTTTAGCGCCTGGCACCATTTTCGGAAGTGCAGGCCAAGGATACATTCGGTTGTCGCTATGTATTGACAAAAATCAGATTGAAGTTGCTTTAAATCGATTAGAGAAATGAAAGTAGGGTTGATCGGTGTTGGTTTGATGAATGGATCTTTGGCATTAGATCTGAAAAGTGCGCACCCAAGTGTTTTGATATATGGTGTGAGTCGAACGGAATCGACGTTGTCAAATGCAATGGAATTGGGCTTGATTGATCATCGCGCCACGATTGATGAGTTAAAAGACATGGACTTGGTTTCTGTTGCTATTCCAGTTGAGGCCACAGCATTTCTTTTACCAAAGATTCTTGATGCAGTAGGTCTAAACACCTTGGTTATCGACATGGGATCGACCAAAACAACGATCTGTGAGTCGGTGGCCGAACATCCAAAACGCGAACAATTTTTGGCATGTCATCCAATCGCTGGAACGGAGTTCTCAGGTCCTCAAGCTGCCATTCGCAACCTTTACAAAGACAAAGTCAACATGCTTTGTGAAACCCATAAAACAAGACCTGAATTATTGGAGCGCGCGCGCTCTATTTTTACCAACTTGGGAATGCAGCTTCGTGAAATTGAACCGATTGCGCATGATCGGCATATCGCCTATGTATCGCATCTATCGCATATCACCTCATTTATGCTTGGAAAAACCGTCATGGAAAAAGAGGAAGATGAGCAAAACATATTCGACATGGCGGGAAGTGGATTCTCATCTACTGTTCGTTTGGCGAAAAGTTCACCCGAGATGTGGATGCCGATTTTTAAGCAAAACAAGCAAAACGTCATCGAAACACTTGATGAATACATTTCCAATATGGAATATTTTAAATCCCTATTGGCAAATGATGATTACACCACGCTAGTGGTAGAAATGAAGAAAATTAATACAATCACACATATTTTAAAACCTGAAATAAAGACAAATGGAAAATAATAAAGAAATGGGTAAATGGCTACATGCCTTTAACCTCTCTCATCCCCTCGTTATTGCGGGTCCTTGTAGCGCAGAAACAGAAGAGCAAGTGATGGCCATCGCACACCAACTCAAGGATACCGATGCCACAATTTATCGAGCAGGGATTTGGAAACCAAGAACCCGACCTGGAAATTTTGAAGGTGTTGGAGCCATCGGATTAAAGTGGTTACAGCGCGTCAAAGAAGAAACGGGAATGATGACCGCCACAGAAGTAGCCAATAAAGATCATGTGAAGCTTGCTTTAGAAGCGGATATTGACGTGCTTTGGATTGGTGCTCGATCAACGGTTAGCCCGTTTATTGTACAGGAAATTGCAGATGCACTTCAGGGTACAGACAAAATCGTACTTGTAAAAAACCCAGTAAACCCAGATTTGGCGCTTTGGCTTGGCGGGATTGAGCGATTATATACGGCTGACATCATAAATTTGGGTGTGATTCACCGTGGGTTTTCGAGTTATGCAAAAACAAAATATCGCAACAATCCAGAATGGCAACTGGCGATCGAATTGCAAAATCGATTCCCTGACCTTCCCTTGATTTGTGATCCATCACATATTTGCGGACGCCGTGATATTTTACAAGACGTATCGCAAACAGCACTGGACTTGAATTTTGACGGTTTGATGATTGAATCCCATCGCGACCCAGATAATGCATGGAGTGATGCGGCACAGCAAATTACGCCAGAAACCCTCGTTCAAATGATGAAAGATCTTCGCATTCGAAAAACAACAGCTGATGCAGAAAGCTATGTCAATAAGCTCGACACCCTTCGTGCTCAAATTGATGTGATTGACCACAGTTTGCTTGAAACATTAGGAAAGCGGATGAATATTTCTGTCGATATCGGTACCTTGAAGAAAGAGCACAATGTAGCTGTTTTACAGTCTAAGCGTTGGAATGAGATTTTGGGAAAGATGATTCTCGAAGGAGAAAAACACGGATTGAGTGAAGAGTTTGTGTTGCGCATGTTCAAAGCGATTCACCAGGAATCGATCAATCATCAAGAGACGGTAATCAACACCTAAGATTGAAAAGTCTTACCTTGTAAGGGTGGAAGGAACGGTTTATAAATCGACAGGAAGTTGGTATACTGTGAAAACAGATACAGGGATATTTGTTTCTTGTCGGATAAAAGGTAAATTCAGAACCAATCAGATATCGAGTACCAACCCTGTTGCGGTTGGGGATCGTGTGACCATTTCGGTAGCCGAAAATCGGGAGGAAGGGGTTATCCAAGAAATCCATGATCGAAAAAACTATATCGTTCGTAAATCGGTAAACCTTTCCAAGCAAATCCATATCCTTGCTGCGAATATTGACATTGCCTTTTTGTTGATCACACTGAACAACCCTGTCACTTACCCTGCTTTTATCGATCGGTTTTTGGCAACGGCTAAGGCCTTTGGAATTGAAGTTGTTTTGTTGTTTAACAAGGAAGACACTTACTCGATGCAGGAAATGGATGAACTCCGTCAATTCAAAGCAGTTTATGAAGACATCGGATATCATTGTGTTGAAATTTCAGCGCTTAATGGAACCAATGTTAATCAGGTAAAATCCCTAATGACATCTAAAACTTGTATGCTTTCTGGGCATAGTGGTGTTGGAAAATCAACTTTAGTAAATACCTTGGCTCCGCAGTTGAATATCAAAACCAAAGCCATTTCGGATCAGCACCAACAAGGTCAGCACACGACAACCCATGCCGAATTGCATGAGCTGGATTTTGGGGCTAGAATCATCGATACGCCAGGGATTCGTGGATTTGGAATGATCACATTTTCATCACAGGAGTTGGGCGATTATTTTGTTGAATTTTTTGAACGAAAAAGCCAATGCAAATTCAATGACTGTTTGCACATAGACGAGCCAAAATGCGCTATAAAATTGGCGGTTGAGTCAGGGGATATTGCGAGTTCACGATATAAGAGTTATACCCAAATTCTTGCTGGGGATGACCAACACTACCGAACCGATTTTTGGGAATCATGAGAGTGGTTATTCAACGTGTTACCAAAGCAAGTATTCATGTCGATGGAGAGGTTGTCGGTTCGATTTCCAAGGGGCTTTTGGTTTTTTTAGGAATCACGCACGATGACCAAATGGAGGATGTTTCTTGGTTGGTTAAAAAAACACTCGGACTCCGTATTTTTAGCGATAGAAACGATGTGATGAATTTATCCCTGCTAGACGTGGATGGAGATGTATTGATTGTGAGTCAATTCACACTCCATGCCCTGACCAAAAAAGGAAATCGACCGTCTTATATGGAGGCGGCCAAACCAGAAACTGCCTTACCTTTATATCGCAGCTTTGCGGAACAGTGCGAAAAGGCTCTTGGAAGGCCAGTGGCCACTGGCGTTTTTGGCGCCATGATGGATGTAGAGCTTCACAATGATGGCCCAGTCACGATTTTGATGGATTCAAAAAATAAAGCATAATGAATATAGACAATGCACAAACAGCGGTTGATCAATGGATCAAAAATCATGGTGTTCGCTATTTTGACGAACTGACCAATATGGCGCAATTGACAGAAGAGGTTGGCGAAGTTGCGCGAATTATTTCCCGCCGATATGGTGAGCAATCCGAAAAAGAAAGTGACAAAGAAAAAGACTTGGGCGAGGAACTCGCCGATGTGCTTTTTGTCGTGCTCTGTTTGGCCAATCAGACTGGGGTGGATCTGACCAGTGCATTTGCTAAAAAACTAGAAATTAAAACCAAACGCGATCACGATCGACATCACAACAATCCTAAAATCAATCAATGAAAGATCTAATGCTTCGTCATCAATCGGGGACTGTACGCGGAAAAATTCAAGTCACTGGGTCAAAAAGCGAGTCGAACCGGATGTTGCTTTTACAAGCCCTTTTCCCTCAGATTTCACTTGCCAATCTATCAAATTCCGATGATACCGTTGCGATGAAGTCTGGATTGGAAAGTGATAATGACTTGGTGGATATCGGCCATGCAGGCACCAGCATGCGGTTTTTGACAGCTTACTATTCTATTTTAGAAAATCAAGAAAAAACATTGACGGGTTCGCCGCGCATGCAAGAACGCCCAATAGGGATATTGGTCGATGCGCTTCGCCAACTTGGAGCGGAAATTAGCTATCTAAAAAATGAAGGTTACCCTCCTTTGTTGATTAAAGGAAAACGGCTTACTGCCAGTGAGGTATACCTTTCAGCCAACATCAGTAGCCAATATATTACAGCATTGATGCTGGTTGCTCCAAACTTAGCTGACGGATTACACATTCGACTTGAAGGGAAAATAACTTCAGTTCCCTATATCGAAATGACGCTTTCTCTATTGCATCAAATCGGAGTTGAGACTACTTTTTCTGGACAACACATTCAGGTTTTTCCTAAAAAGGACATTGCTCAAGTTACCCACGCTGTAGAGTCGGATTGGAGTTCGGCCTCGTACTATTTTAGTATGGTAGCACTTGCCAAGGACGCAGAGATCACCCTTTCAACTTACAAAGAAAACAGCTTGCAAGGGGATAAGTTCTTAATGGAGATTTACGAGCAGTTAGGCGTCAAGTCTATGATCAAAAACAACATACTTTTTCTGCAAAAGCAAGCCTTGGGGTCCATGCCGATACAATTGGATCTTTCCAACGCGCCAGACATTGCCCAGACCATAGCCGTCACTTGTTATGGTTTAGGAGTGGCTTGTGATTTAACGGGCTTGCACACGCTGAAAATTAAAGAAACAGACCGATTGGTTGCCTTGCAAAACGAATTGATAAAGTTAGGGGCAACAATTGAAATCACAGATAAGAGTTTGCATCTGCAAAAACGCACAAATCCAATTCATCCTAATGTTTTGATCGAAACCTATCATGATCACCGAATGGCGATGGCATTTGCCCCTTTGGCTTTGTTGGTTCCCATAAGAATTCAAGATGCAGATGTCGTCACAAAATCCTATCCAGGGTTTTGGGAAGATTTAGAGCAGAGTGGGTTTTTATTGGGGTCATAATGTAAAAACATGCTCAATAACTTGACAACCCCCCTGCTGAGAATGTATATTTGCCGCCTTAATGTATAGAATGAAACTTTCACACTTTAATTTTGATCTACCAGACAATCTGTTAGCCGAATACCCTACCGATCTCCGAGATGAATCAAAACTCATGGTTTTACACCGAGAAACCGAAACCATAGAACACAAATATTTTAAAGACATCGTTGATTATTTTGATGAAGGAGACATCATGGTTCGAAACAACACCAAGGTGTTTCCAGCTCGTTTGATTGGAAATAAAGAAAAAACAGGAGCCAAAATAGAAGTTTTCTTACTCCGTGAATTGAATCAGTCACAACGACTTTGGGATGTTCTTGTAGACCCTGCTAGAAAAATAAGAATTGGAAACAAGCTCTATTTTGGAGGGGGCGAAGATCTCGTTGCTGAAGTTATTGACAATACCACTTCCCGTGGACGAACGCTTCGATTTTTATATGATGGTCCTTATGAGGCCTTTCGAGAAAAGCTACACGAGATGGGTCAGACACCTCTTCCTAAGTATATCAAACGCGATGAGGAAGAATTTGATCGGGAACGCTACCAAACAATCTATGCCAAACATGAAGGTGCCGTTGCAGCACCAACTGCTGGGCTCCATTTTTCAAAGCACGTTCTGAAAAGACTCGAAATTAAAGGCGTTGATATGGCTGACATCACACTTCATGTAGGGCTTGGCTCCTTCAATCCAGTTGAAGTGGAGGATTTGTCCAAACATAAAATGGATTCAGAAGAACTGCATATCGATCAGGTTGCTACCGATATGGTAAACAATGCGAAGAGCAATAAAAAGCGGGTATGTTCCATAGGGACAACTTCAATGCGTGCACTTGAAAGTGCGGTATCTTCAAACAAAACACTCAACACCTATCGGGGTTGGACGCACAAGTTTATTTTTCCACCTCATGAGTTTAGCATTGCAGACAGCATGGTTACCAATTTTCATTTACCAAAATCAACTCTTTTGATGATGGTTTCTGCTTTTGCTGGGCACGAATTTGTGAAAAAAGCATATCAAGAGGCTGTCAAGAAAAAATATCGTTTCTATTCTTATGGTGATGCGATGCTAATTCTCTAATCATGGAGATAAAACGTCGTGATATTCGTGCCTTATCTTTGGACGAATTGCGTCGTTTCTTTATCTCTCACTCGCTTCCTGCTTTCAAAGGGAATCAGGTTTTTGAATGGCTTTGGAGCAAGGGATCCCATGACTTTTTGGAAATGACCAATTTGTCAAAATCACATCGCTCACTTTTAGAAGAACATTTTGTAATCAATCATATCGCAGTTGATCAATTACAACGAAGCGATGATGGCACGATCAAAAATGCTATTCGCCTTCATGACGGATATCTCGTAGAATCTGTATTGATCCCTACTGACACACGTTCTACGGCTTGTGTTTCTAGTCAGGTTGGGTGTAGCTTGGACTGCCATTTCTGTGCGACTGCCAAACTCAAACGAATGCGAAATCTCAACCCAGATGAGATTTATGATCAGGTTGTGGAAATCGACAAACAAAGCCAATTGTATTACAATCGTCCACTGACCAATATCGTATTTATGGGAATGGGTGAACCTTTGATGAACTATAAGAATACCCTGACTGCTATTGATAGAATCACTTCTGCTGATGGGTTAGGGATGTCACCCAAACGAATTACGGTTTCAACTTCTGGAATCACCAAGATTATTCGAGAGATTTCAGATCAAAACCCAAAGTTTAAATTGGCAGTTTCTCTTCATTCTGCAATCGAAGAAACACGAAATCGATTGATGCCGTTTACCAAGACCTTTCCGCTCGATCAGCTATTGGAAGCACTTAAGTATTGGTATAAAAAAACTAAAAGCCAAGTTACTTTTGAGGTGGTAGTGTGGAAAGAAATCAATGACAAACAAGCGGACATTGACGCACTCGTTTCTTATTGTAAGCAGGTGCCGTCGAAAGTAAACTTAATTGAATACAATGCAATTGGAGATGACCAGTTTGTGCAAGCAAGACCAGAGGCGATAGCGGCATATACGACTGCATTGGAAAACAATCGAATTTCAGTTACCGTACGAAGGTCGCGTGGAAAGGATATCGATGCTGCCTGCGGTCAGCTGGCAAATAAGAACAATGAATTCACACACGATCAAGATGTTTGACAATATCGAGTGAAATTGTATATTTAAATCGAATGAAAGTCACTGAGCAACTCAAACGCCCCATACGCGAGGAAATGGAACTCTTCGAAGGAAGATTTTCCAAGGCAATGTCTTCCAAGGTTGCATTGTTAAACCGTATCACGCATTATATTGTCAATCGCAAAGGAAAACAGATGCGTCCAATGTTTGTTTTTCTAACGGCGAAGCTGCTAGGTAAAACCAATGAACGCACCTATCGGGCGGCATCCGTAATTGAGCTCATCCACACAGCGACCTTGGTTCATGACGATGTGGTCGATGATAGCAATAAGCGCCGAGGGTTTTTCTCTATCAATGCGCTTTGGAAAAATAAAATCGCTGTTTTGGTCGGAGATTATTTGTTGTCGAAAGGCCTCTTGCTTTGCATCGACAATAAGGATTTTGACTTGCTGGAGATCATCTCGACTGCAGTGCGAGAAATGAGTGAAGGGGAGTTGTTGCAAATCGAAAAAGCCAGAAGTCTCGATATTACCGAAGAGGTTTATTATGAAGTCATCCGAAAAAAAACCGCTACGCTTATTGCTTCTTGCTGTGCTTTGGGCGCATGTTCTGTTGAGAGCTCTGAAGAGCAGGTGCAAAAAATGCGAATGTTTGGCGAAAAAATTGGGATGGCATTCCAGATTAAAGACGATTTATTCGACTATGGTAAACAACGTATTGGAAAGCCAACAGGTATCGATATCCGTGAACGCAAAATGACCCTACCTTTGATTCACACCATTCGGCAGGCAAGTCCATCAGAACGAAGGTGGCTCAAGAGAAATTTAAAAAAGTACAATACGAATAAAAAGAAAGTGAAAGAGGTAATCGCATTTGTCAAAACCAAAGGTGGACTGGATTATGCGATTCATAAAATGCACGAATACAAAGAGGAGGCAAATTTGATTTTGGATTCATTTCCGTCTTCCGACGCAAAGGATAGTTTGCAAAATCTGGTCTCTTATGTAATTGATCGGGAGTTTTAATTGCTTTTTTTCTATTTTTAATCTTTACAATTATACAATTTTGATCAGTAAGTCAACCGTAGATCTCGTTTTTGAAACCGCACGTCTGGAAGAGGTTATTGGCGATTTTGTACAGCTCAAAAAGTCAGGTTCAAACTTCAAAGGATTAAGTCCGTTTTCCAATGAAAAAACACCGAGTTTTATGGTTTCTCCTGCCAAACAAATCTGGAAAGATTTTAGCAGCGGAAAAGGGGGAAACGTCGTCTCCTTTTTGATGGAGCATGAACACTTTACATTTCCAGAAGCGATTAAATTTCTCGCTAAGAAATACAATATCGAAGTTGAAGAAACCCAACAAACCAACGAGCAAAAAGAAGCGGCATCTCTTCGCGAAAGTATGTATTCCGTTACAGATTTTGCACAATCTTACTTTTCAAAAATGCTTACCGAAAGTCAAGAGGGAAAAAACATCGGGTTGTCTTATTTTCAGGAAAGAGGATTCACTGCAGAATCGATTGACCGATTCCATTTGGGATATTCGCCTGACCAGTGGGATCCCTTAACAAAAGCAGCATTAGATGCTGGATTTCAAGAGGAGTTTTTGGTGTCGAGTGGCTTAACAATCCAAAAAGAAGAAAAACAGTTTGACCGTTTTAAAGGACGAGTCATGTTTCCAATCCACAGTATGTCTGGCCGTGTGATGGGTTTTGGAGGACGAATCCTAAAACAAGACAAGCAAGCGGCAAAATACGTCAACTCTCCCGAGAGTGAAGTGTATCAAAAAAGCAAAGTTCTTTATGGGCTTTATCAGGCAAAACAGCATATCGCTAAGCAGAGCAACTGTTATCTTGTAGAGGGATATACGGATGTGATTCAGATGCATCAGGCGGGAATTCAAAATGTTGTCTCGTCTTCTGGGACTGCATTGACACCTGATCAAGTTCGTCTAATTCGTCGATTGACAGATACCATAACCTTGTTGTTTGATGGAGATGCAGCAGGTCTTCGCGCAGCCATGCGTGGGGTTGATATCATCTTGGAAGCAGGAATGCAGGTTTCCATTTGCACATTCCCTGATGGAGAAGATCCAGACAGCTTTGTCAGAAATCATCAGCTCACTGAAGTCAAACAATTTTTGGAAAACAATACGGTTGATTTTATTCAATTCAAAGTAAAATTACTCGCAGAAGAGGGTAAAAACGAGCCGATTCGAAAAGCCGAAACCATACGCGAAATTGTACAGAGTATTTCCATTGTTCCAGATGCCATTCGCCGAGAGGTCTATATACAGAGCTGTGCTTCTTTGATGAATATCAGCGAAGATGTACTGTTTTCAACCCTTGCTCAGTTACTTCAAAAAAAGGGTCAGCAAGTATCACAAGCTCGAAAATTAAGCGAGATGAAAGTGGTTAATGTCCCGAAACAGAAAGTTGATCCGCGCTTTGAGCTCGAACGAAATATCATTTCTCTACTCTTGCTGTACGGACAGGAAGAAGTTTCGTTTGAAGATGTCGTAATGCAGTCCGATGAAGAAGGTAAAATTGTGCATACGCCAACCGAAATTAGCGCAAAGGTGTATGAAAAAATTTATCTCGATCTCCAACAGGACGAAGTCGAGCTATCAACCCAAAGTTTTCGAGAAATTTACCATTCTTTATTGTCGATTTACAATGCTCAAAAACCTCTCGTGATGGAGATGTTTTTGCAAGAGCTTTCACCAGAGCAGTCCGAACTGGTCAGCAGTATTATCATGAATGACGAAAACAATGTTCTCCACGATTGGGAACGAAAAAACATCGTAATTAAGCACAAAAAGACTGAAATCGGAAGGTGGTTACAGCAAACCATACTGAATCTCAGGTGTTTGCTAATCCAAGAGAAAATCGGGGAATTGCAAAATCAAACCGCGGAGAGCCATATCGAAACCCATCGCGAAATTTTAGAGGAAGTTAACGATTATGTTGGACTCAAAAAGAATTTGAGTAAGCGCTTGGATCGTGTTATCTTTTAGAAGGAGTCTAATTGAATCAATTGGGCTTTTCGAACAAGTTCAACAAGATTTCGAACCCGTAATTTTTTCATAATACGACTGCGGTATGTGCTAACGGTTTTTTCGTTAAGCTTTAATTCCAACGCGATCTCTTTGTTTCTCTTACCATCGCTGAGCATTTTCAGGACTTCAACCTCACGCATAGAAAGTTTTTTGAACATTCTTCTCGGCCTTCCTGTCGACTCGTCAAATGCAATCGTTTGGGCAAGCTCATTTGTGATGAATACCCCTCCAGAAGCAATTTTCAAAATCGCATGACGAATTGCATTGGGATTGGTCTTTTTGTTTAGATAGCCAGAAGCACCCGCTTTTAATGAGGAAATGGCATAGACTTCTTCGGGCTGATTTGAAAAGATTAAAACGCGCACACCTGGGTGCTCATTTTTTATGCGCCGCAAGACTGCCAACCCATCTGATTTGTATAAGTCCAGTTCTAGGATGATAACATCAACTATTTTTTTTTCAAGAATATCAAAAAGATCATCCGAAACCAGGGCTTTTCCAGTGATTGAAATTTCAGTGGAATTCTTAAAACTGGCCTTGATCCCTTTATGGATTATTGGATGAGAATCAGCTACGACAACTTTTATCACATTCTTAGAATTATAAGGGTTATTATTTATTGTTTAAAGAAACAATAAATGAAACAAACTACAAAGAATGTAAGTAAATTCTTAATTAAAATTAACAAAAAAATTACTTTAACTGTTGTGGTATCACACAAATGGGGATGGGAATCATTTTGTGTTTATTCATTGTGTGGTGTTTTTCGTAGGTTGAAAAAACGGTCTTGTCACGTCCTGTAAAATCAGCTGTGATTTTTCCGTTTTCTTGTTGTTGCATTGCCCATTCAAGTTCGTCATAGGTCGCACTAAGCTGGTCTTCATCGGTTCGATTATCGTCCCACAACCCGTCAGTAGGGGCTGCATTAACAATTGACTCATGCACGCCCAAATGGGCAGCAAGTTCTCTGACTTCACTCTTCATCAAATCCGCTATTGGACTGACATCCACCCCACCATCCCCGTATTTGGTGTAAAACCCAACGCCAAAATCTTCAACCTTGTTGCCGGTTCCAGCCACGAGAAACCGTTCTTGTGAAGCAAAATAGTATAAAGTTGCCATTCGCAAACGAGAACGCGTATTTGCCAAAGAAAGAAGGGTGTTTATATTGTCATTTCCTGCAGTGTCTAACTTACAAAAGCTATCATACAAATCATTTAGGGGTACGACTTTTGCGCGCACGTTGCTAAAGTTTTTAGCAAGCCAGCTTGTGTGTCTATTGGCACGACTCACTTGATTGCTCTCTTGATGAATTGGCATTTCAAGACAAAGTGTTGGTTTTCCCGTGTTAGCGCATAAGGCAGAAGTGAGTGCAGAATCTACACCACCAGAAACACCGACTACAAAGCCGTCTAACTTTGACTCTTCTACATAGGAGTTTAGCCAATTTATAATATGATCAACAACGTCTTTGGTTTTCATAGCACAACTGCATTATCATCTAAAAAAATAGTAGATTCGTAAACTCTAATTTTTCTTTCAAAGGTAATGTTTATGCACGTATTCAAAAACAGGTTTTTGTCAATTTTAATCCTATTGATTGTCGCTGTCTTATTTTGGAGTTGCTTGAACCGAAAAACATCCAAGAATGCCACTCAGTCCTATGAACTCATTCGTTTTGAAAGTATTTTTTTTGATGCCCATCCAGATTCCCTGGCTGAAGTCGCGCAACGGTTTCCTTATTTTTTCCCAAAAAGCTATCCCTTTTCCGTATGGGTCAATCGACGTACAGACAGCTTACAGCTGGCTTTGTATGAAGAAACCAAATCGATTTCGAATATAGACATACTCGATCAACTGACTCCTTTTATGGAAGGCCTTCCGCAAGTTTTTGAAAATGCTCGGATGCCCAAAAAAGTGATTACCATCACTTCAAACGTTGACTACAATAATAAAGTCATTCTCAACGACAGCATGGCATTGATTGCCATCGACAATTTTTTGGGTGTTAATCATCACATGTATGAGGGAATTGCCTTGTATTTGCGTCAGCAAATGGAGTTGAAACATCTATCAAAAGAACTAGCAGAATCATTTGCAAACAATCAAATTGCTTTGCCCGAAGACCGTACTTTTTTGGCACAATTGATTTATTCTGGTAAAATCCAATTCTTAAAACAATCGATTTTATCTGATTATTCAGAAGATAGAATTTTGGGTTATACGCCTGACCAGCTTGCTTGGGCAATGACGAATGAAAAAGAAATTTGGAATTTCTTTGTTTCTAAGGAGTTGCTTTACAGTACAGATCCTGAGCTGATCAAACGCTTTATTTCGCCAGCTCCGTTTTCAAAATTTTATTTGAATATCGACGTTGACTCTCCAGGTCAAATAGGTCAATGGCTAGGTCTCCAAATCGTTAAGACCTATCAAAAGAAAGAGCGAAAATCCACTGCGGAGCTTCTCAATACTCCATATAGAGAGTTGTTTGAAAATTCAAAATATAAACCTCGAAGATGATGAAAAAGACGAGTATCACGATAGATGTTGCCCTTGATGAGAACAATGTGCCAGATCAATTGAGTTGGTCTGCCCCAGACGGCGGGATTGATCAGCAAGAAACGCATGCCATGTTCTTAAGCACATGGGATAAAGAAACCCAAGAAAGTGCACGTATAGATTTGTGGACAAAAGAGATGCCTGTTGACCAAATGCGTGTTTTTGTTCACCAAACGCTTGTTGGGATTCGAAACTCTTACATGAAAGCAACGCAAGATGTTGAAATGGGCGAGGCCTTTCAGCAGTTTTGCGACTATTTTTCAAGTGAGCATAAATTGGGCAAGGCCCAAAAAACTAAAGATTCGAATTGACTGATTCGATATAGCTGAGAATTTCTTTTTTACCTTCTCCAGTCTTAGCGGAAGATTCAAATAATGGCGGAACACTTTCCCACCCCTGCTCCATAAGGTGCGATTTGTAAACAGATATATTGTTTTGACGTTTCGCATTGGAGAGCTTGTCAACCTTAGTAAACACGATGGAAAATGGATGCTGTTGAGCTCCTAGCGTATTGATAAAATCGACATCGATGTCCTGAGGTTGGTGCCGACTGTCAATCAAGACAAAAGTGTTGACCAATTGTTTGCGTTTGGCAAAATAATCATTGACAAGCTTTTTGAGTTCGTTTCTCTCTTGCTTAGATGTTTTGGCATAGCCATAGCCAGGTAAATCAACCAGACACCAAGCCTCATTGATTAAAAAGTGATTGATTAGTTTTGTTTTTCCAGGTGTCCCCGAGGTCTTGGCGAGTTTTTTGTTGTTGGTAAGGGCATTGATTATTGATGACTTTCCAACATTAGATCGGCCGATAAAAGCGTATTCTGGAAAAGAGGACTTTGGGCACTGATCAACAGTAGAGTTGCTAACCAAAAAACGAGCCGAATGAATCATGACAACTCAATTTGAATGAGAGTTTAGCCAAGCTTCCATATGTACATTGAAAAGATCTGGATGTTCCATCATGGGAGCATGCCCACATTTTTCAATCCAAAACAGAGAAGAGTTTGGGAGTAAACGACTGAATTCATGTCCAACTTCAGGTGGCGTTACTATATCGTTTTCACCCCAAATTATGGCAGTTGGAATTTGGATTTTCGGCAAATCTTTGGCCATATTATGTCGAATTGCACTTTTCGCGATTGCGAGGATTTTAACCAGTTTTTTTCGATCATTGACGGTTTCAAACACCTCATCAATAATGTCGTCAGTAGCTACCTTAGGATCGTAAAAAACCTCTTGACACTTCCGTTTCATATAGTTTCTATCTTCTCTCTTCGGGTAGCTTTCGCCCATAGAATTTTCATAAAGCCCAGAGCTCCCTGTGATAATAAGCCCTTTGATGTTTTTGGGATATAACAAAGAAACCAGCAGCCCAATATGCCCGCCAAGCGAGTTGCCAAGCAAAGTAACTTCTGATAAGTTCAGATGTGAAATAAATTGATTGACATATTTGGCAAACTCTTTGACGTTGGTTTTAAGCAAGGGAAGATCGTAAATGGGGAGCATGGGAATAATCACGCGATACCCTTTGCCAGTAAAGTAGTCAGTAACTCCTTGAAAGTTACTTAAACCGCCCATAAGGCCATGAAGAATTACGATTGGCTTTCCAGTGCCTACTTCAAGGAATTTAAATTTCCCCGATGTTATTATTGTTTGTTTCATCTAATTGAAGCCAATATAGTTCGTAAATATAACCATTTCAAGTCAGTTGCCTTATTCATTTGGCATAAAGTCAATGCAAATGGTTTAGAATTCAAATTGTAAATCGAGTTTGCTTATTAAAATGACAACAAACTCATTATAAATGATTTAAGACATCCGAAGGCACAAGGTGTTTGAATTTATCAACAAAGTGGTAAAAAGTGGTAAAAAGTGGTAATTAATTGATATATTTGACTCAATTCAAGTCGGAAAATGCACGTAGTTGGCACGTATGAATGCAAATTAGATCCCAAGGGTAGGGTCAAACTTCCCGTTTCTTTGGTCAAGCAGCTTAAAGGGGTTGAGACCTTTGTGCTCAAGCGTTCGGTGTTTCAAAAGTGCTTGGAGCTATACACCTTGGAAGAGTGGTCAGCTATGATGGAAAAGGTGAACAAGCTCAACCGATTCAGAAAGAAAAACAACGATTTCATTCGTCGATTCACCGCAGGAGTAAAAATGATTGATCTAGATGCTGCAACCAGGTTATTGATCCCAAAGGATTTGTTTGGGATTGCTTCTTTAGACAAGTCGCTTGTGCTGTCATCGGCAATTAACATGATTGAAATCTGGGATAAGGAATTGTACGAACAAGCCATTGACGATGCTGCTCTTGACTTTGCGGAATTGGCAGAGGAGGTGATGGGAAATCATGACGAAGATGTATCATAATCCTGTTTTATTGGAAGCTTGCCTTGAGGGGTTGGCTCTCAAGGAATCAGGCACTTATGTTGATGTTACTTTTGGCGGAGGTGGACACACCAAAGCCATTTTAGATGCGATTGGACGTGACGGAAAAGTGATTGCTTTTGACCAGGACGAAGATGCAATTGAAAATTCATGGGAGGATGAGCGCTTGATATTTATTCATCAAAATTTCACCTATCTACAGCGATTTTTACGATTTTATAAGATTGAAAAAGTTGACGGGATTCTTGCAGATTTAGGTGTTTCCTCGCACCAACTTGACACACCAACTCGCGGGTTTTCTACACGATTCGACGGCCCCCTTGATATGCGAATGAGCTCGTTGGAGGGAACATCAGCAAAAGACGTGATTAATTCTTATACAAAAGAGCAGTTGAGTGATATCTTATATCAATATGGAGAACTGACGAATGCGCGCAAGATCGCATCAAGGATCGTTGAGCGCAGAGATGAAAACCCCATTGAAACGACTTTGGAATTAGCGAACCTGCTTCGCCCACTTGTTCCTGCAAAGATCCAGCACAAAGTATTGGCCCAAATTTTTCAAGCTCTACGCATTGAGGTCAATCAAGAGTTGGAAGCCCTAAAATCGCTTCTCGAGCAAAGCGCAGAAGTCCTCAACCATAATGGAAGACTTTGTGTGATCAGTTATCACTCTTTAGAAGATCGCCTTGTCAAGCGTTTTATTCAGTATGGCTGCTTTGAAAACGAGCCAGAGAAAGATGAGTTTGGGCGCTCATACAAGCCACTAAAAAAGGTGGGTAACATGACATTGCCCAAAGACATAGAGATTCAAAACAACAAACGTGCACGCAGTGCCAAACTGCGAATAGCTGAGAAAATATGAGACAAAGTATGTTAGAAATTCTTCGAGGTTCTTTCTTGGTACAACAAGGTGCCTTGCGGAACTGGCGACTCATATTTTTCTTCTTTTTTCTGGCGGGTGTTATGATTTCATCCTCTCACAATATCGACCAAAAGGTGATGCAGATTTCGGCTTTAAACACTGAAATCCAAGAGTTAAAAAGTCAGTTTGCAGAAACGAGAACCCAAGCCATGTATATGCGTTTGGAAACGGAAGTAAAAAGCAAATTGTCCAAACGTGGATTTGTATCCTCTGTCACCCCACCCACAAAAATCATCATTGAATAAGACAAATGGAAAAGCAAAAGAGACTGATTTCTAGATTTTCATTTGTGGTCATTGGGCTTTTTCTGCTCGGGTTAGGGATCGGTTATAAAATTATTCACATTCAGTTTGTTGAAGGAGACTCCTATAAACTTCTCGCTGAAAAGACAACCGTACAAAACTTTGAAATTCAACCGATTCGCGGAAATATATATGCGCATGACGGCAGTCTTCTTGCCACTTCAGTTCCGAGATATACCATCCATTTTGATGCAGCGACAGTGACTACCAGTCGTTTTGAGAATCACTTGGATGCACTTGCAGACTCACTCGCTTCTCTATTGGGGAATACGCCCAATCATTATCATAACCTACTCTTTGATGCGCACAAAAAACAGCATCGGTACAAACGTATTGCAAAGGATCTGAGTTATGGGCAAATGACTCGCTTGCGAACTTTTCCATTGTTTCGATTGGGGGGCGTTCGCGGGGGCTTGGTTGTCGAGCGAAAGACCGTGCGTGAAAGACCTTTAGGTAAAATCGCCGAACGCACCATTGGCTATGAACAAGAGCAGCCAAATGGGAGCTATTTACGCGTTGGACTTGAAGGAGCTTTTGGAGATGAATTACGCGGCATTCCAGGGCTACAACTACGTCAAAAAATCGCAAATGGAGAATGGAAACCCTTAAGCGATTCATATCTACAAGAACCACAAGATGGATATGATCTACAAACAACACTTGATGTCAATATTCAAGACGTCACTCACCATGCTTTGCTCGGAGCTCTTGAAAATTTTGAAGCCGATCACGGAACAGCTATCGTGATGGAAACCGAAACAGGAGCGATTCGTGCTGTGGCAAATTTGGGTCGTACGAAAGAGGGGAAGTATTACGAAAAACTCAACTACGCAATTGGGGAGTCTCACGAACCTGGATCAACCTTTAAGCTCATGGCACTTGTAGCTGCTCTCGAGGATCAAGTTGTCGACACGACGACAGTTTTTGATACGCAAAACGGAGAACTGACTTTTTATGGCAAATACAAAGTGCGTGATTCTCGTAAGGGGGGCTATGGCAAAATTCCGATTTCCGAAATTTTTGAGCGTTCCTCAAATACCGGAATGGTACAGGCAATATACAATGAATACAACTCAAAACCAGAGCAATTTGTAAACCGTCTGATGAATATGGGGATCAGCGAACCACTGGGACTATCAATTGTAGGCGAGGCAAAACCAGTCATCCCACATCCCGATAAAAAAGGGTGGAGTGGGATTTCTCTACCATGGATGGCTTATGGATATGGGGTGTTGATGACGCCGATGCAAACACTCACATTCTATAATGCCATTGCCAATGACGGTGTCATGGTCAGACCCAGATTTGTGGAAGGAACTCAAAACACAAGGAGCCAAATCAAAAAGCAGTCTGAAGTCGAAATCATCAACCCTTCCATTTGTTCCAAAGAGACGATCGGAAAGGTCAAAAGTATGTTGAAAGGAGTGGTGGAAAAACCCTGGGGCACAGCTCATAATATTTACGATCCCATTTTTGCGATATCTGGAAAAACAGGAACCTGTCAGTTGGATTACAACACGGACGAGGTACAATACGTTGCGAGTTTTGTAGGATACTTTCCTTCAGACCAACCCAAATACTCATGTATAGTGGTCATTCACCGTCCTGATAAAGAAAAAGGGTATTTCGGAAACCAAGTTGCCGCCCCAGTTTTCCAAACAATTGCTCATAAGTTATACAGCTCAATTCCAAGAGAAATCAAACTGAGCCGTGATCGCTATTTGGAAATCACTGGAACTAAGACAGAGACTAACCGAAGCGTGGTCGAAGCCGATGTCAAACTCACCAAAACACAAAAGAAATCCTGATGCAACTCAAAGAATTACTTTTTGGCGTATCCATAGAGTCTGTTTTTGGAACCACATCCGTTTCGATTGATCACGTGACCGCAGACTCTCGTCAGGTCGAACCAAATGCATTGTTTGTCGCCATTCGTGGAGAGTTTCACGATGGGCATAAACATATTGATGATGCCGTAAAAAAGGGTGCTTCTGCAATCCTTTACGAAGAATTACCCAAAAAGCAAGTGGAAGGAATTACCTATGTGCAAACCTTCCAATCCCGTAGTGCATATGCAGTGATTGCGTCTAATTATCACAATCGACCATCAGCTAAATTCAGTCTTATTGGTGTGACAGGAACCAACGGCAAAACATCGATTGTTCAATTGTTGTTTGAGGTATTCCAGCACTTAGGGTATTCAGTTGGAAAGTTATCCACCATTGCCAACGCCATTAACGAGCATCATTACCCAGCCACACACACAACTCCCGACCCAATGGAGATCAATTCCTTTTTGGCAAAAATGGTCGAAGCGAGTGTTTCGTATTGCTTCATGGAGGTTTCGTCTCATGGGATCGACCAACATCGTATAGAGGGGCTTCATTTTAGAGGTGGGATCTTCACCAACCTTACGCATGATCATCTCGACTATCACAAGACTTTTGAAAGCTATAGGGATACCAAAAAGAAGTTTTTTGACAAACTGTCAACAACCGCATTTGCATTGAGCAATCACGATGATAAGAATGGTAAGTATATGTTGCAAAATTGCATTGCAAAGCAGCATTCCTATGCGTTAAAGAATACAGCTGAATTTAAAGCTAAAATCCTTGAGCATGACTTTTCGGGAATGCAGCTTCGGATAGACGGTAAAGAAACATGGGTGGCATTGGTTGGTGACTTCAACGCAGCGAATATTTTGGCGGTATACGCTTGCACACAATTACTGGGAGAGAACGCAGACCAGAGTTTAAGTGCTTTGAGTGCGGTAGAGCCCGTATCAGGACGGTTTAATGTTGTCAGTGGAGGGCATCCAATCCGCGCGATTGTTGATTATTCGCATACCCCAGATGCCTTAAACCATGTATTGGAAACCATCAACAAAATTAGGACTGGAAATGAGATGTTGATCACCGTCTTTGGTTGTGGGGGAGATCGCGATAAGGCAAAACGCCCACTTATGGGACGGATTGCTTCAACATTAAGCGATAAAGTGATTTTCACCTCAGACAACCCACGCAATGAAGACCCTGAAAAGATTATTGAGCAAATCGAATCCGGTGTGCCAGCAGAACATTTTAAAAAATACATCAGTATCTCAAGCCGATCACAAGCAATAAAAACGGCCTGTCAGCTTGCCCATAGAGGGGATATCATTTTGGTGGCAGGGAAGGGTCATGAAACCTATCAAGACATCAAAGGTGAGCGTTTGGAATTTGACGACGCGAAGGAGTTAAAACAACATTTACAAAACAAGAACTAATGCTGTACTATCTGTTTGAATATTTAGAACAAGAATTCAAGTTTCCAGGAGCTAGCTTATTCCAGTTCATCAGTTTTCGAGCTTCCATAGCAATCATTTTTTCGCTACTTGTCTCTTTGATTTTTGGGAGACAAATCATTCAGCTCCTACAACGCAACCAAATGGGGGAGAGTATCCGAGATCTGGGCCTAGAAGGTCAAAAAGAAAAAGCTGGCACACCGACTATGGGAGGTCTCATCATCATTCTGGCAACCCTTGTGCCCGTATTGTTGTTTGCCAAACTCGACAACATCTATATCCTTCTTCTCATCGTCACTACGATTTGGATGGGAAGCATTGGGTTTATAGATGATTATATCAAGATTAAGCGAAAAAATAAAGAAGGTTTAAAAGGAAGGTTTAAAATCATTGGTCAAGTTGGTTTGGGTCTTATCGTCGGGATCACGCTTTACTCCCATCCTGATGTGACCATAAGAGAAAACGCTGCACTAGGACAAGAGATTGTTATCAATGAAAAATCGACAAAAACCACAATTCCATTACTGAAAAACAATGAATTTGATTATGCTGAGGCGATTACTTGGATTGACGAATCTTGGTCGGTGTATGCATGGTTGGTCTTTATTCCTTTTGTCATCTTTATTGTGACGGCGGTTTCAAATGGCGCAAACCTCACTGATGGCATAGATGGATTAGCCGCAGGAACAGCAACCCTAATCGTATTGGTGTTGGGGGTTTTTGCTTGGGTTTCGGGCAACATTATTTTCTCAGATTACCTCAACGTTATGTATATCCCCGATGTGAGTGAACTCGTGATTTTTATCGCTGCATTTGCTGGGGGTCTTGTCGGATTTTTATGGTACAACACTTATCCAGCTCAAGTGTTTATGGGCGATACAGGAAGCTTGACCATTGGCGGCATTATTGCCGTTCTTGCGCTTTCGGTTCGAAAAGAATTACTTATTCCTGTTCTGTGCGGTGTTTTCTTCATCGAAAGCTTGTCAGTCATCCTTCAAGTTGGGTATTTCAAGTACACAAAAAAGAAAACTGGAGTTGGAAAGCGAATTTTCTTGATGGCACCTGTTCATCATCATTTCCAAAAACAAGGATATCACGAGAGTAAAATCGTGACTCGTTTTTGGATTATCACCATCGCTCTTGCGATCATTTCACTTGTAACTCTAAAAATCAGATAGCCAATGTCAAAAAATATGATTGTATTGGGTGGAGGAGAGAGCGGAGTTGGCGCAGCACTTCTTGGTCAGCACCTTGGCTATCATGTCTTTGTGAGCGATAAAGGTGCAATTGGTGAGTCCTATCAAAAAGAATTGGATGATCATCGTATAGAATGGGAACAAGGGCAACACACTTCCGAACGGATTATAAAAGCCGATTTGGTTGTAAAAAGCCCAGGGATTCCCCCAAATGTGCCAATCGTCGAAGAAATCAGGTCTGCTGAGATTCCCTTGCTTTCAGAAATCGAATTCGCCTCACTACATACAGATGCGGAGCTGATCGGCATCACAGGCACAAATGGAAAAACGACGACGGCCATGCTTACGCATCACTTGCTTGCATCGGCAGGAAAGTCCGTCGCTCTTGCTGGGAATATTGGGTCAAGCTTTGCCAAAGCGGTAACGACAAGTTCACCCGATTACTGGGTACTTGAACTCAGTAGTTTTCAATTGGAAGACATCGATTCCTTTCACCCGCGATATGCTGTGATTACCAATCTCACTCCTGACCATTTAGATCGCTATGATAACAGTTTTGAGCGCTATGTTGACGCTAAGTTTTGCATGCTGAAAAACCAAACGAATGAAGACTATTTCATCTATGATGATACAGATGACGAAATCAAGTTGGCAATCGAACGACACAAACCCAAATCGCAACGCATACCCTATACAGATAAAACAATCAAACACGAACGATTTAATACAACCGATATGATCAAGATTGACAATACCTCGTTGGAGGGAATTCACAATGCCAAAAATGCAATGGCAGCAGCGACCATTGCCCAGTTGGTCAACATTCGCAAACAAACTATAAGGGAAAGTTTGCGAACCTTTCAAGGCGCTCCGCACCGATTGGAGAAGGTGCTACGTATTCTAAAAGTAGATTATATAAATGATTCCAAAGCAACCAATGTCAACGCGACATACTACGCGCTCGACAGTATGACACGCCCAACAATATGGATTGTGGGTGGGGTTGATAAAGGCAATGACTACGCCAAACTCATGCCTTTGGTTCGCAAAAATGTAAAGGCCATTATTTGCCTTGGACTTGACAATGAAAAAATCATCGATTGTTTTTCGCCAGTTGTGAACCTTCTGGTGGAAGCAGGATCGATGTCTGAAGCTGTTCAGGCATCCTATGACTTGGCAAAGCAGGGAGATGCTGTATTGCTGTCGCCTGCTTGCGCAAGTTTTGATCTTTTTGAAAACTATGAAGATCGGGGAGATCAATTTAAACAACTCGTTCGTCAACTCTAATTTATGCGTTTTATCACAAAACATATCCACGGAGATCGCGCCATATGGGCTATAGTAGCCCTGTTGTCTGCGTTTTCGTTTTTACCCGTTTATAGCGCAAGCTCCAACTTGGTATATGTTTTGGGAATGGGTTCTGTTACTGGCCATTTGATCAAGCATGTGGCCATTGTCTTGATTGGAATCAGTATTATGTATGCGACGCACCGGATTCCATTCAAATACTTTAGTGGATTGTCTGTCATTGCGCTGCCTATTGTTTGGGTATTGTTGGTTTATACCGCCTTGCAAGGCAATATGATAGAGGGAGCAAATGCAAGTCGTTGGATTAAAATCCCTATCCTTGGTTTGTCTTTTCAAACATCAACATTAGCTTCGGTTGTGCTGATGGTGTATGTGGCTAGATACCTCTCAATCCATAAAGACAAAGAAATTCATTTTTGGCGGAGTTTGCTCGTTCTGTGGGTTCCTGTCTTGCTGGTGATTGCGACCATTTTGCCGGCAAACCTATCAACGGCAGTTTTATTGGTTACTTTGGTCTTTGTGTTGACATTTATCGGAGGCTATCCCAAAAAATATCTCCTGTTGATGTTGGGTACAGCAGCAGTTTTTCTCATTTTGTTTATCATGACAGCAAAAGCATATCCAGATGCTTTTCCCAACCGGGTAGATACATGGATGAGCCGAATTGAAAGTTTTACAGGGGATGGAGATGCAAATACCAACTACCAAGTGCAACGTGCCAAAACGGCAATTGCTACTGGCGGTGTACTTGGAAAAGGGGCTGGTAAGAGTGTGATGAAAAACTTATTACCACAAAGTACATCCGATTTTATTTATGCCATTATCACTGAGGAGTACGGTATGGCTGGCGGCTTGAGCTTGTTGTTTTTATATCTGCTGCTTCTGTTCCGTATTTTTATGAGCGTATATAAAACAGAACACTTTTTTGGTCAACTCTTGATTGTAGGTGTTGGACTTCCCATCATTATCCAGTCTTTGGTGAATATGGGTGTTGCCGTTTCGATATTTCCCGTAACTGGGCAACCCTTACCATTGATTAGCAGTGGTGGAACTTCCATTTGGATGATATTTCTTGCACTCGGTATTGTTCAGAGTGTGACGGCAGGCCGCATGGCAGAAAGCGACGAAAAAAACCCTTTAGCAATTTTGAGTGAAGCAGTTTAAAACCATATTGTCTGGCGGAGGAACAGGGGGGCACATCTTTCCTGCACTAGCGATTGCCAACGCGATAAAAAGCGAAAATGGCGCTGCTGATATTTTATTTGTCGGAGCAAGCCAACGTATGGAAATGACACGTGTTCCGAAAGCTGGTTTTCCGATCAAAGGGCTTTGGATTTCAGGAATTCAGCGCAAGTTTTCAGTTCAAAATCTATTGTTTCCATTCAGGTTAATCGTGAGCTTGTGGCGTTCCTATTTTATTTTAAAGAGATTTCAACCACAAGTTGTGATTGGCACTGGCGGCTTTGCGAGTGGTCCATTGTTGTACATGGCCACACGAATGAATATTCCATCACTCATTCAAGAGCAAAACGCTTTCCCTGGGATCACCAATCGACTTCTTGGAAAATATGTACAACGAATCTGTATCGCTAATACGGAGGCAGCAAGATTTTTTCCAAAGCATAAGACAGAACTTACAGGAAACCCTTTGCGATCGGAGTTGATTCAACTGAACATTAGCCCCGCAGAAGCAAGAAAGAAGATGGGGTTATCACACAAGAAAACAACCCTGCTCGTTGTCGGAGGAAGTCTAGGCGCAAGACGAATAAATCAGCTTATGGTCAATCACCTCGAAAGGCTTTCCAAGATGGAGGTTCAAATTGTGTGGCAATGCGGTTCGCTTTATGAAAAAGAATATGTGCCACTTCAAACATCACATGTTCACATTACACCATTTATTGATGATATGGCAGTGGCTTATGCGGCAGCTGATGTGATTATTTCACGAGCTGGGGCACTTGCTGTTTCGGAGCTTTGTCAGGTCGGTAAAGCGGTTTTGTTTATCCCCTCACCCAATGTGGCAGAAAACCACCAATATAAAAATGCACTTGCCATAGCCAATAAGGATGCGGCTTTCGTCATCGAAGAAAATGAACTGGATCATAAATTCCAAACTCAACTTGATGTTCTTCTATCCGATAAAAAGAAGAGGAAAGCCCTAGGGGAGAGCATTAAAAGCTTGGCAAAACCAGATGCGACTCAATCGATCGTCAAACAAATTAAATCCCTTGTCAATGATTAAGCAACAGCTGTATTTTTTGGGGATTGGTGGAATCGGAATGTCCGCATTGGCACAGTATTTTATTCAGCAAGGGCATGAGGTATATGGGTATGACCGCATCGAAACAGAGATCACCGATAAGCTCATTCAAATCGGCGCAAAGGTGCATACAGATGATCGTGTTGATCGAATCCCACCAGTGTGCAAGAAAAAGGCCAACACGACTGTTGTATTTACCCCTGCGATCCCTCAAAACTCTCCACAACTCGAGTTTTTCAAAGCAAATGGGTTTAATGTTTTTAAGCGTTCTGAAGTTCTTGGCGAATTGAGCAAAGACCTACACTGCATAGCTGTGGGAGGAACTCATGGCAAAACCACAACATCCTCAATTCTGGCACACCTACTTCGCGAAAGTGGAAAAAAAATCACGGCGTTTTTGGGTGGAATTTCATCAAATTTCGGCTCCAACTTTATCTGCGAAGGCAACGAATATATGGTGGTAGAAGCAGATGAATTTGACCGTTCTTTTCTAACGCTTCACCCCAACATTCTCTGTATTACATCAATGGATGCAGACCATTTGGATATTTACCAGAATGTAGAGAATCTCGAAGCAAGTTTTCAATCCTTTGCCGCTTTGGTTTCAAATCCAAACCTCCGCTGGATTCGAGAAGGTCTTAACGTCTCAGGCGTAACATTTGGCACGAGCAAACAGGCAGAAGTTCGGGTCGAGCATATCAGAATCGAAAAGGGTCATTATGTCTTTGATTTTCATAGTAAAGATCAAATCTTAAAGGATATTCAGCTTTGTCTTTCTGGGGAACATAATTTGATGAATGCCACAGTAGCCATCGCAATGGCATTGTCTGTTGGTTGTGATCCGAAGTCAATTGGCATAGCACTGCAGCGTTTTCGAGGTGTTGAGCGGCGATTTAGTGTTCGAATCGAGGAACCCACGGTGGTAATCGATGACTACGCTCATCATCCAACTGAAATCAACCAAATGGCGGATGCGGTCAAGCAGTTTTATCCTTCTGCCAAACGACTCGCAGTGTTTCAACCTCACTTATTTAGCAGGACGAGGGATTTTTGCGAGGAATTTGCGGAGAGTTTGTCTCAGTTCGACCATACCATATTGCTCGATATCTATCCAGCACGTGAGTTGCCGATCCCGGGGATCACCAGTCAATCCATTCTTAAAATGATGAGTGGATCGGTTGAAATTGTATCCAAAAGCCAATTGCCAGAAAAGGTGGCTGATGCTGGTGCAGAGGTTGTTGTGATTATGGGTGCAGGCGATATTGCTGATGAGGTGCAACCAATTGTAGAACATCTAAAACGAACGTCCTATGTGGGTTAGAGTAATGTCATTTTCTTTTTGGATTGTGCTTTCAATCGGTATGATTGTGCTGTCCTCTCAGCGAAATTCTGCAAGATCAGTCCAAGGATTTCGTGTGTACATAGATGAGAATTACCCACAGATGATCTCAAAAGATTCGGTTGATAACATGTTGAAACTTGTTTTCAAAGATTCGACGAGTAAACAAAAATCTGAAATACATTTAAAGCGTCTTGAGTTGCAACTTGCTCAAAACGATTTGATCAAAAAAACAGAAGCATTTTTAACGTTGGACGACGTTCTTAACATAAAAGTCCTACCGAGGATTCCAGTGGCTCGTGTAAAAGGTAAATCAGAGTTTTATCTTGACACCGATGGCAGGCCGATTCCGCTTTCACCCACTCACGATTCGGAGGTTCCAACGATTGTCAACGATCCAGATGTCGATCGATACGAAGCCCTCTCTGCTCTCTCCGTTGCGATTGCTCAAGACAGCTTTTTAGCATTGCATATCGGAGACATCCAAGACCATGGAGACGAGGTTTCTATGCAAGTGATTGATCAGAATTACCAGATTAAGATCAAGTCGATGGATGATATTCAATCAAAATTTAAAAAATATAAATCTTTTTATGCTGTAGCCATTGATCAAGGTGTGATTGGAGACTACAAGGAAGTCGCATTAGATTATAGCAACCAAATCATTTGTAAAAGAAACATGTTATGAAGCTAGAAAACAAAGGGGTAGGACTAGATATTGGAACCACAAAAATTGTAGCAATGCTTGGGCGTAAAAACGATTATGGAAAACTCAAAATCATCGGAGTAGGGAAGTCCGAAAGTTTAGGGGTTCACAGAGGTGTCGTCAACAATATTACCCAGACGATCCAATCCATTCAATCTGCCGTAGAAGAGGCAGAAGCAACTTCTGGTGAGACAATTCGCGAGGCGGTTGTTGGAATTGCTGGTCAGCACATCCGCAGTCTTCAACACAGCGATTATATCACTAGGCCGAATCCAGAGGAGGTCATTCAGGAATCGGATGTTGAAGAGTTGATTAACCAGGTTTATAAACTTGTGATGCTTCCGGGGGAAGAGATTATTCATGTTCTTCCGCAAGAGTTCAAAGTCGATGGACAGTCAGAAATCAAAGAGCCAATCGGGATGTATGGGGCGCGCTTGGAAGCCAACTTTCATGTCGTTGTTGGTCAAATGTCGTCGATTCGCAATATTGCACGTTGTGTAAAATCAGCTGGCTTGGAGTTTGGCGGGATTACATTGGAGCCCTTGGCATCATCCTCTGCGGTATTGAGCAAAGAAGAAAAAGAAGCTGGGGTTGCGCTTATCGACATTGGAGGTGGCACCACAGATCTTGCCATTTTTAAAGATGGGATTATTCGTCATACCTCGGTAATTCCTTTTGGCGGAAACATCATAACAGAAGACATCAAAGAGGGCTGTTCGATTATTGAAAAGCAGGCAGAGCTTCTCAAAACAAAATTCGGATCTGCATGGCCAGGGGAGAATAAAGACAATGAAATTGTTGCCATACCAGGGCTACGAGGACGAGATCCGAAAGAAATCACACTAAAAAACCTTTCTAAAATCATTCATGCACGTGTTACCGAAATCATAGAAAGCGTATATGCCGAAATCAAAAACTACGGACACGAGGAACAAAAGAAAAAGTTGATCGCAGGAATCGTTTTAACAGGCGGGGGGAGTCAACTGAAACACCTCAAACAGCTTGTTGAATATATAACTGGAATGGACACCCGAATTGGATTTCCAAACGAACATTTGGCAGGGGATGAGCATGCAGAGTCAACCGCTAGCCCGATGTTTTCAACCGCTGTTGGTTTGGTTATGAAAGCGGTCGAACAAATGAGCGCATATGAGGAGTTAGCGATAGAGGACGATGAAACCGAAGAGTCATCGACAGCTGAATCTATAGAGCAACAAGAAGTAAAAAAGCGAAGATCCATCTTTGATCGCTTTACAGAGGGAATACGAGAATTTTTAGATAACGCAGAATAAATAAGCACCTATGGAATTAGATTATCAAAAAATAGATTTTGACTTACCGAAAAACCAAAGCAATGTCATAAAAGTCATTGGCGTAGGCGGCGGTGGAAGTAATGCGGTAAACTATATGTACCACTTGGGGATCAAGGGGGTTGATTTTGTGGCTTGCAATACCGATGCGCAAGCTTTGCAAAACAGTCCATTACCCAATAAGATTCAGCTCGGGGTATCACTTACAGAAGGGCTGGGAGCAGGTGCAAATCCTGAAATTGGAGAGCGTTCGGCGATTGAAAGTGTGGATGAGCTATCTCGAATGCTTGCTACCAATACCAAGATGATTTTTATCACTGCCGGAATGGGTGGAGGAACTGGCACGGGTGCTGCGCCAGTGATCGCCAAGATGGCACGTGATATGGGAATTCTTACTGTTGGAATTGTCACGATGCCCTTCCAGTTTGAAGGTAAAACGCGCAACGATCAAGCGGAAGTGGGCTTGGCGAAATTCAGGAAATTTGTCGATTCAATTATTGTAATCAATAATAACAAACTTCGAGAAGTATATGGAGATCTTGGATTCAAACAAGGGTTTGCAAAAGCAGATGAGGTGCTGGCAAATGCATCCCGAGGAATTGCCGAGGTGATTACGCATCATTATACCCAAAACATAGACCTTCGGGATGCCAAAACGGTATTGGCTGATAGCGGAACAGCGATCATGGGTTCGGCGACTTCCTCTGGGCCAAATCGAGGGGAGGAGTCAGTTGCGAAAGCGCTAGATTCGCCACTGCTGAATGATAATAAAATCATCGGTGCAAAAAATGTCTTATTGCTTGTCGTTTCTGGCGGCGATGAGGTGACCATTGATGAAATTGGTATTATCAATGAACATATCCAACGCGAGGCAGGTCATGGCGCGAATATTATTATGGGAATCGGAGAAGACCCATCACTGGGTGAGGATATTGCAGTAACGGTTATTGCAACTGGATTTGATATCGAACAACAAGAAGAGATTGTTCATGCCGATCCTAAAAAAATCATTCACACCCTAAATGATGAGCAAACGGTCGTACACACCCTTGAGAGTGATACGACAGATACAGATTTATTTTCGGAGCTGTCACCAAAAGTTGAGGACAAAAAGCAAATGGAGGAGCTTGTAGAAACAACAGATGTGATTCGATCGATTGAGGTTTTTCACGAAGAGGTTTCGGAATCAATTCACGAACCACCTCAGGACGGTGAAGAGTTTACTATCCATGAATTGCCAAGTGAAGTTAATGAGATTGATGTTGTTGATCATAAGGAAATTGTAGTTGAGGCAAAGCCATTTGATAGTCCAATTGAAGAGACCAAACAAAAGGAGGAGCTCCTCGAAAATGAGGTTCCAGTGCTTTTCCATTTGGAAGAGCAACCCCAAAAACAAGTTTTTCAGGAAAATAAACCGATCTCAGCTTCCGTACAAGTGGTGGAAGATATAGAAACGCCAGCGGTAAAAAAGTACAATTTAGAGGATTATATAGATCCAGTTGCCGAAGAGAAGGAAATTCAAATGACTGCTGAGCCAACTCCGAAAGAAGAAATAAAAACAGAAGTTTTACCTGAAAAGGAAGAGGAGCAATTAACGCCGCTAAACAGCACGATTACCCAAGGACTGGCACAGCGTGCAGAAGAAAGGCGAAAGAAACTCAAGTCATTTAACCATAAATTTATGACAAACCGAATCGATGAGCTTGAAAAGGAGCCAGCATATAAAAGAGCTCAGGTCGATATGAATGCAGAACAAGACTTGTCTCGTCTTTCTGTCGATACGGATTCCAACAACGAAATGCGGATACGGACAAACAATTCTTTTTTACACGATAACGTAGATTAATCATGAATTTTCAAGACCAATTAAATTCCAAACTCAAAGTGGCTATGCGTGAAAAAAACAAGGTTGCTTTAGAGTCATTACGCGCGATCAAATCAGCCATATTATTGTTGCAAACCCAGTCGGGGGCAAAAGAAATTCCTGATGATACTGAAATCACAAAGCTATTGCAAAAACTCGTTAAGCAACGCAAGGAAAGTGCCTCGATTTTTAGGGAACAGGGGCGAGTAGATTTAGCAGAGCCCGAGGAAGCTCAAATTGAGGTTATCAGCCAGTTTTTACCTGAGCAGCTTACTGCAGAGGAAGTGGAGAAAGTTATTGATGGGGTCATTCAGTCGGTCGTTGCGACAACGATGAAAGACATGGGTAAAGTCATGGGTATGGCAAACAAACAATTGGCAGGTAAGGCGGACGGTAAATTAATCGCTGAGATTGTCAAAAAACGCTTGGGCTAACTGTAAGATTATTCTTGTGAAAGTTAGTACATTCGCAATCGCAAAGGCCCAGTAGTTCAACTGGATAGAATATCAGATTTCGGCTCTGAGGGTTGGGGGTTCGAATCCTCCCTGGGTCACAGATTATTCCCAAAAATAATTTTTTATTTTTTGTAATATATCATTAATTCTATCATAAAAATAACCATTAGATATTGTTTATTTGAAAAATAAATTATACCCTTTTAAAAAGCAAAGATTTCATTTTCATTTCTAAATGATTTGATCTCTAGGTTATATCCATCAGGGTCATTAACAAAAAATGATAAATGTTCTCCTTTTTTACCCACTAAAAATGTTTTTTGGTGTACAATATGAGAATCTATTTCACTTAATTTTTTGAATAAACCAGTCCATGTTTCCAAATCAACAATTACACCCAAGTGAAATGATGGTAAAACCTTTCCTTCAAAAAAATAACTTGGATTTTCAAACTTATATTTTCCAGCTTCCGAAAAAGTCAGCTGATGACCAAATAGGTCAACATCTACCCATTGCTGTGCTTTTCTTCCTAATTCACAACCTAAAGTCTTCGTATAAAATTGAATTGTTTTTTCAATATTTGCACATGGCAGTGAGACGTGAAATAATGATTTCATAATATCCATTTTAATGAATTAAATTTACATTGCTAAACTATTTATGTAGTAATATCATCATCTATATTATCCTCTTTTAGGTCCAATAAATCATCTTCTTTTTCTAAATTATTCTCTTTATTTTCTTTAATGATTTGAGGGAGTTTACTCCCAACTTTAATTAGGTAAATTGTGTCTTCTGAGCGTACTTCAATGGCTTCTACGATTTCACCAGAAGCCAACATAAACTCTATAATATCATCATCATATCCATACGGATACTGTGAAGCTAATAAGTTCGAAATTTTTTCAGAAATTTTTTTAGACTCTACAATTAATCTTTTCATCTTACATGTTTAATATGTACGCAAAAACCAATGGTGCCACAATTGTGGCGTCGCTTTCAATCATAAATTTTGGAGTGTTAATATCAAGTTTTCCCCAAGTAATTTTTTCATTAGGAACAGCTCCAGAATAGGAGCCGTAGCTCGTTGTGGAGTCGCTAATTTGACAAAAGTAATTCCAGAAAGGGGTCTCTTCTTTTTCCATATCTTGGTAGAGCATGGGTACTACACAAATGGGAAAATCGCCGGCAATGCCACCGCCAATTTGAAAAAAACCAATCCCGTTTTCAGAGTTAATAGTATACCAATCAGCCAAAAAAGTCATGTATTCAATACCCGACTTCATTGTACTAGCTTTGAGTTCACCTTTCAACACATAAGAAGCAAAAATGTTACCCATGGTGCTATCTTCCCATCCAGGTACTACCATAGGAAGATTTTTCTGAGCAGCCGCGTACATCCAAGAATTTTGGGGATCAATTTCATAAGTATCTTCCAAAATGCCAGACATCAATAGTTTGTACATAAATTCATGAGGGAAAAAACGTTCACCATTTCCCTCAGCATCTTTCCAAATCTTAAAAATATGTCGTTGCAATTTCCTGAAAGCTTCATCCTCGGGAATACAGGTATCTGTAACTCGATTTAAACCTTTGGAGAGTAAATCCCATTCATCTTGAGGGGTTAAATCCCTATAGTTAGGAATTCGCTTGTAATAAGAATGAGCTACTAGATTCATTATATCTTCCTCCAGATTAGCACCAGTACAAGACACAATATGAACTTTGTCTTTTCGAATTATCTCGGAAAAAATTTTCCCAATTTCAGCGGTACTCATAGCACCAGCTAAAGAAACCAACATTTTTGAACCATTTTCCAATTGTTCATTGTAGGCCTTCGCAGCATCTACCAATGTTGCAGCATTAAAGTGTAAAAAATAGGTGTCTATAAACTGTGAAATATCTCCTTTTGTATTATTCATCATCATTTATTTTTTTTACAGTTTCGTTTTACTTGCATCAATCAATGTTTATATAAATTTTTTAAAAGAAATTGAAACTATCTTTTGAAAACTTATAGGAAAGCATTTTATAATAAAGTTTAGCAATCATAAAATCTGGTGCTTTGTTTGTTGGGTTTGGACACAACTCAACAATATCAAAAC